>Ga0214919_10002134_pt1 | contig 31486 bp, 25 predicted proteins | sample LL1503_MetaG_FD_177994 | JGI IMG/M metagenome (GOLD analysis project Ga0214919, IMG submission 177994) | Freshwater microbial communities from Lake Lanier, Atlanta, Georgia, United States - LL-1503 | ecosystem: Environmental > Aquatic > Freshwater > Lake | place: USA: Georgia | collected... | reverse complement strand
GAGGAGGATGAAGACCTGCACGGGCTTGGACAGGTCGGCGGCTTGGTCGGCGGCGGCCAGGCGCGGAGCGGCGAGGCCGAGTGCGAGGAGGAGGGCGGGGAGCAGCGTTTTCATGGGTAAAGTCAGGCGAGGATGTCCTTGATCACCTTGCAGGGTTCGACGCCGGTGAGCTTGGCGTCGAGGCCTTGGAACTTAAAGCGGAAGGCGTCGTGGTCGATGCCCAATTGGTGGAGCATCGTGGCGTGCAGGTCGTGCACCGTCGTCACCTTGTCGACGGCGGCGTAGCCGAGCTCGTCGGTCGCCCCGTAGGTCAGGCCGCCCTGGACCCCGGCGCCCGCGAGCCACAGCGACATCGCCTTGTTATGGTGGTCGCGCCCCACCGGCCCTTTGTCGCCCTGCTTCATCGGGGTGCGGCCGAACTCGCCGCTCCAGACGACCAGGGTGTCCTCGAACAGGCCCCGGCGCTTCAGGTCGGTCAGGAGCGCCATGCAGGCGCGGTCGACCTCGCGGGCGCGCAGGGGCAACTCCTCGCGCAGCAGGCTGTGGTGGTCCCAGTCGCGGTGGTAGAGCTGGATGAAGCGGCTGCCGCGCTCGGCCAACCGGCGGGCGAGGAGGCAGTTGGCGGCGAAGGACCCGTCGCCCGGTTCGCAGCCGTAGAGCGCCAACGTCTCGGCGGTCTCGCCGGAGACGTCCATCAGGCCGGGCACGCTCGCCTGCATCTGGAAGGCCATCTCATACTGGGCGATGCGCGTGGCGATCTCGGGGTCGGCCGCGGCCCCGGCGTGGGTCTGGTTGAGGGCGTTGATCGCGGCGACGTCGGCGCCTTGCGCGGCCCGGGTGACGCCGGGCGGGTTGGTGAGGTAGAGGACCGGGTCGCCCTTGGAGCGGAGCTGCACGCCCTGGTGCCGGGAGGGCAGGAACCCGCTGCTCCATTGGCGGGCGGCGATGGGCTGCGGCGAGCGCCCTTTGCCGGTCGAGACCAGCACGACGAAGCCCGGCAGGTCGGCCGCCTCGCTGCCGAGGCCGTAGGTGACCCAGGCGCCCATGCTCGGCCGGCCGGCGATCTGCGCGCCGGTGTTCATGAACAGGTGCGCCGGGTCATGGTTGATCGCGTCGGTCGTCATCGAGCGGATCACGCAGATATCATCCGCGACCGTGCCCAGGTGCGGCAGCAGTTCGGAGAGTTCCGTCCCGTTCCGCCCATGGCGGCGGAACGGGAACTGCGGCCCTTGGCAGATGAGTTTCTGGCCCTGCAGCTGCGCCAGCTGCTGGCCTTTCGTGAAACTCTCCGGCATCGGTTGCCCGTCCATCGCCGCGAGCCGCGGTTTGTGGTCCAGCAGCTCCAATTGCGAGGGGCCGCCCGCCATGGTGAGCCAGATGACCCGCTTCGCCCGGCGGGGCAGGGGGAGACGCGTCAGCGCGCCGCCGCCCGCCGCCGCATCCGTCCGGCCGAGCAGCGACGCCAATGCCACGGCCCCGACGCCGCGGCCCGCGGTGCCGAGGAAGGCGCGGCGATGCAGGGCACGGAGGTCGGCGATCACGTGATGATCTCCTGGATCGGCTTGCAGGGCTCGACGCCGGTCAGCTTGGCGTCGAGGCCTTGGAATTTCACCGAGAAGGCGTCGTGGGCGATGCCCAGCTGGTGCAGCATCGTGGCGTGCAGGTCGTGCACCGTCGTCACCTTGTCGACGGCGGCGTAGCCGAGCTCGTCGGTCGACCCGTGGACCAGGCCGCCGCGGATCCCGCCCCCCGCCATCCAGACGGTCATGGCCTTGTTGTGGTGGTCGCGGCCGTTGCCCTGCGACATCGGCGTGCGGCCGAACTCGCCCGCCCAGACGATGAGCGTCGAGTCGAGCATCCCCCGGCGTCTGAGGTCGGTGATGAGCGCCATGCACGCGCGGTCGATCTCGGCGGCCTTGAGGGCCACGCCGTCCTTGACGCCTCCATGGTGGTCCCAGTCCTTGTGGTAGAGCTGGATGAAGCGCACCCCGCGCTCGGCGAGCCGGCGGGCGAGGAGGCAGTTGGCGGCGAAGGACCCGTCGCCGGGCTGGCAGCCGTAGAGTTCGAGCGTCTTCGGGTCCTCGCCCCGGACGTCCATCAGCTGGGGCACGCTGGCCTGCATCTTGAACGCCATCTCGTATTGGGCGACGCGCGTGGCCACCTCGGGGTCGGCTACGAAGCGCTCGCGGTGGAGATTCAGCTTGGCGATGGCGTCGACATCGCCGCCTTGGGCCTCGCGGGAGACGCCGGGTGGGTTCGAGAGGTAGAGGACCGGGTCGCCCTTGGAGCGCAATTGCACGCCTTGGTGCTTGGAGGGCAGGAAGCCGCTGCTCCATTGGCGGGCCGCGATCGGCTGGTTCTGGCCGCCTTTGCCCAGCGAGGTCAGCACGACGAAGCCCGGCAGGTCCGCCGCCTCGGTGCCGAGGCCGTAGGTGACCCAGGAGCCCATGCTCGGTCGGCCGGCGATCTGCGAGCCGGTGTTCATGAACATGTGCGCCGGGTCATGGTTGATCGCGTCCGTCGTCATCGAGCGGATGAGGCAGAGATCGTCCAGCACCGAGCCGATCTGCGGGAACAGTTCGCAGATCTCGGTCTGGTTCCGGCCGAACTTGGCGAACTTGTGCTGCGGGCCGAAGCAGGTGAGCTTCTGGCCCTGCAGCTGGGCGAGCTGCTGGCCCTTCGTGAAACTCTCCGGCATCGGCTGGCCGTGCATCGCCGCGAGCTTGGGCTTGGGGTCGAAGGTCTCGAGGTGCGAGGGGCCGCCCGCCATGCTCAGCCAGATGACGCGCTTGGCCTTCTGGGGCAGGGGGAGCCGGGAGAGCGCCCCGGAGGCGGCGAGCGCGGAAGGCCCGAGGAGCGAGGCGAGCGCGAGGCCGCCCACGCCTTGCGTCGTGCGACCGAGGAAGGCGCGCCGCGTGAGCGCGGCCTGCAATTCCGGAGGAAGCGGGCTCATTCGCGGGTGATGGTCTCGTGCAGGTTGAGCAGGACGCGCGTCACGTGCGTCCAGGCGGCGAGCTCCGCCGGGGCGGGTGTGGCGGGCGGGGACGTCTGGCCGACCTTCAGGAAGGCCTGCGCGGCGGCGGGGTCGGCCTGGTAGGTCTTGCGGCGTTCGGCCAGCACCTGCCGGAGCGTCGCGAGTTCGGCGGCCGCGGGGGCGCGCTGCAGCGCGCGCCGCCACGCCCAGGTCAGCCGCCGGTCGTCGTCGCCGGCTTCCGCGAGCGTCCGGACCGCGAAGGCCCGCGCCGCCTCGACGTACGTCGGGTCGTTCAGCAGCACGAGCGCCTGCTGCGGGATGTTGGAGCGCGGTCGGTCGGTGCAGGCTTCCTCACGGCTGGGCGCGTCGAAGGCGAGCAGGCTGGGGTGCAGGAACGTGCGTTGCCACCACACGTAGAGCCCGCGGCGGTGCTGCGACTCGCCCTTGTCGGCCACGTACTCGCGCACGGGGAAGTTGAGGTTCTCCCAGTAGCGGTCCGGCTGGTAGGGCTTCACGCTCGGTCCGCCGACCTTCGGGACGAGCAGGCCGGCGATCGCGAGGGCGTTGTCGCGCACGAGCTCGGCGTCGAGCCGGTAGGGGCTCTGGCGCGCGAGCTCCCGGTTGTAAGGATCCGTCGCCGCCAGCCCGGGCGGGGTGACCGAGGCGCGGCGGTAGGCCTGGCTCGAGACGATCAGGCGGACCATGTGCTTCATGTCCCAGCCCGAGTCCATGAACTCGACCGCGAGCCAGTCGAGCAGGGCTTGGTTGGGCGGCAGTTCGCCCTGGGCCCCGAGGTCGCCGGGGTTCTTGCTGAGCGCCGTGCCGAAGAACTGCATCCAGAGGCGGTTCATGGTGACCCGGGCGGTCAGCGGATTCTCGCGGGATACCAGCCAGCGGGCGAGGTCGAGCCGGTTCGGCGTGCGCCCGTCGAGTTTCGGCTGGGGCAGGTAGTGGGGGAAGGCCGCCTTCACGACCTCGCCGGACTCGTCCATCCAGTTGCCGCGGGGGAGGATCCGCACGGTGCGGACGACGGCGGCCTTGGTGGTCACCAGCGACTTCGGCAAGCCGGCGCGGAACGCGTCGTGGTCGCGTTGGGCCGCGGCGACGGCGGCCCGCTCGGCCTTGAGCGCCTCCGGGTGCAAGGAGAGCAGGTAGTCGCGCAACGTCGTCTTCTCCGCCGCGGAGCGCTTGGCCTCGGGCTTCTGGAGGATCGCAGGGGCCTTGGCCGCCAGCGCGGCGTCGGGGGACTTGGCCTTCGCCTTGGCCTTGGTCTTGGCGGCGGGCGCGGTCGGCGGGGCGGTGGCCAGGTCCTCGGCCGCCTCCTTCTCCCAGGCGGCGAGTTGCGCGCCGAGCCCGCCCAGGGCGGAGTCCAGGGTCTGGCGGGCGCGGGTCACCGCCCCCGCCAATTCGGCGAGACGCTGTTCGTCCGCCGCGTTCACCACGAGCATCCCCTCCTCGCGGCGGCCGATGTCGGGCTCGTGGATGTCGGCGAAGAACGCCCCCAGCGAGTAGAAGTCGCGTTGCGTGAAGGGGTCGAACTTGTGGTCGTGGCACTGCGCGCAGCCGGTCGTCTGTCCGAGCCAGGCCGCGCCGATCGCGCGGACGCGGTCGGTCAGCATGCGCTGCTGGTAGTCCTTGGCCTGGGCCCCGCCTTCCTCGGTGGTCAGCAGCAGCCGATTGAAGCCGGAGCCCACCTTGGCCTCGACGTCGGAGTCCGGCAGGAGATCGCCCGCCACCTGTTCCAAGGTGAAGCGGTCGAACCGCTTGTTCTGGTTGAAGCTGCGGATGACGTAATCCCGGTAAGGCCAGATGTTGCGCGGGGTGTCGCTATGGTAGCCGATCGTGTCGGCGTAACGCACCACGTCGAGCCACCCCTGGGCCAGGCGTTCGCCGTAGTGCGGGCTGGCGAGCAGCCGTTCCACCAGCCGCGCGTAGGCGTCGGGCGACTGGTCGGCGACGAACGCGTCGACTTCCTCCGGCGTCGGCGGCAGGCCGAGGAGGTCGAGGTGCAGGCGGCGGGCGAGCGTGCGGCGGTCCGCCTCGCCGACCGGCTGAAGTCCCTTCGCGCGGAGACGCGTCTCGACCAGCGCATCGATGGCCCGGTCGGCCGTCGGCACGGCCGCCTTGACGGGGACCTCGTACGACCAGTGGTTCTGGTACTGCGCGCCTTCCGCGATCCAGCGACGCAGCAGCGCCTTCTGCTCCGGGGAGAGCTTCTTGTGCGAGTCGGGCGGGGGCATCACCTCGTCCGGGTCGGTGAGCGAGAGTCGCTTCACGAGTTCGCTCGCCTCGGGCTTGCCCGGCACGAAGGCCTCCTTCGCCAGCGCGGCTTCGCGGACGTCGAGCCGGAGCTTGGCCTTGCGGTGGCTGGCGTCGTGGCCGTGGCAGGCGAAGCAGTTGTCCGACAGGATGGGGCGGATGTCGCGGTTGAACTCGACCGGTTCCAGGGCCGGCAGCGACGCGGCGCAGGCGCAAAGCAGGGTGAGGGCGGGGGTGGCGCTCATGGGGTGCCCCAAGATTGCCGTTCCCCGCCCGCTTGCCACCGAAAAAACGGCCCCGGGCCTACTTCTTGAAGAAACGATGGTCCTTGTCGCCGCCGCTCAGGACGAAGGCCACGAGGTCCAGGACCTCCTCCTTCGAGAGCATGTTCAGGAGCATGGGCGGCATGGGCGAGACCTTGGAGACCTCGATGCTCCGGACCTGCTTCCGGTCGACGCCGACCCGCTGGTCGGGGTCGGAGAGGTCGGTGTTGATCTGCACGGTGTCCCCGTTGAGGTTCACGATCACGCCGCTCACCGTCGAGCCGTCCTGGCGGGTGACCACGACCGGGGCGAACTGCTCGTTGATCTCCTTGCTCGGGTTGATGATCTGGTCGAGCAGGTCGCGCGGGCTGTAGCGGCCGCCCGCGCCCGTGAGGTCGGGACCGTTCATCCCGCCGGCGTTCCCGTAGCGGTGGCACGTGAAGCAGGCCGCCGCGCCGAACATCTTGCGCCCGTTCTCGAAGTCGCGCCCCTTCAGGCCGGTCGCGGCGGCCGTCGCCAGCTCGTCGAGCGTCCAGTTCGTCGGGGTCCGGCCGGCGAAGATCGCGCCGACGTTCTCGTAGGCGGACTTCACGGGCGGGTTCTTGGCGGTCGCGATGAGCGCGGCGTGGCGCGCGGTCTCCTCCGCGGTGAAGGTGGTGAGCGAGTCGTTGCGGATGAACTCGATGAACTTCGCGAAGCTGGAGCCGCCGCGGTAGCTGGCCGCCTTGACGAACCAGTTGAGCTGCTGCTCGCGGAGCGCCGGCGTCCAGCCCGCCTTCAGCAGGCGCAGGCTGCGCATGATCTCCATCTCCGGCTCCTGGCTGCCGGCGGCGGCGACCAGCGTCATCGCCTTGCGGGCGAGGTCCGGGGCCTGCAGGTAAGCCAGCGTCTCGGTCAGCAGCCAGTTCAGCTCGAAGTCCGCGGCCGGGTAGGCGGCGTCATACTGGGCGACCAGCGCGGCCACGCCGGCCGCGTCGGGCGCACCGTAGCGGTGCAGCACCAGTTCGGCCAGGCGGACGTGCAGGAGTTTCTGCTCCTTGGTCAAGGCGGCGAAGTCCAGCGCGCGCAGGGCGCCCAGCAGGCGCCCGCGGAGGGCCGCCTCGGCCGCCGTGGGCGCGGCGGTCGTCGGCGCGATGCCCGTGCGGGGATCCGGCTTCGCCGCCCGTTCGGTGTGGTAAGGGCAGCGGGCGCCCTGGCGGGCGAGGGCGAGCAACGCCTCGAGGCGGGCCGTCACGTCCGGCTCGGCGAAGGCGCGGTCCGCCCAGCCGGCGTAGGGTTGGTGCTCGAGCGCGACGCGCGCCGAGAAGCGCAGCCAGCGGTCGGCGGCGCCGAGGTGCGGCCAGGCGGCGTCGATGGCCGCGGGGTCCTGCTTGCCATGGAACTTCTCCAGCGCCCGGCGGGCGAGCGTCTCGGGCGTCGGCGCCGGCGCGGCGATGGCCACCGGGGCGGTGGATTCCTTGCCTTCGTACGTCACGCGGTAGAGGCCGGACTGCACCTTGCGGCCGCCGATGGCGAAGTACATCGCGCCGTCGCCCGGGTGGATGAGGAGGTCGGTCACCGGCAGCGGGGCGCCGAGGAGGAAGTCCTCCTTGGTCCCCGCGTAGGTCGCGCCCTGGGGCTTCAGGTTCACCGCGTAGATCTTGCCCCAGCTCCAATCCAGGATGAAGAGCGCCTCCTGGTACTTGGCCGGGAATTTCGCGCCGTAGCCGAAGGCCACGCCGGTCGGGGAGCCCGGGCCGATGTTCACGGTGGCCGGGAGGTTGTCGGGGTAGAACTCGGGGTACTTGCCCGCGCCGTTGCGCCAGCCGTATTCGCCGCCGCTCACGACGTGGTTCACGCGGGTCGGGCGGTACCAGGGCGTGTTGAAGTCGTACTCCATGTCGGCGTCGTAAGTGAACAGCTCGCCGGCGCGGTTGAGCGCGCCGCCGTAGATGTTGCGGAAGCCGCTGGCGAAGGTCTCGAAGGTCTTCCCGTCCTTGCTGATGCGGTAGACGATGCCGCCGGGCGCGAGCACGTGGCGGTTGTGGCCGCGGCCGTCCGGCATGCGGGGCAGGAGGTGGTCGTCGCCCCAGAGCGGGGCCACGGGGGAGGACGCGACCGTCTCGGTCTTCACGGCGTTGTTGCCGGTGATCAGGTAGAAACCCTGCTGGTCGGGCGTCACGAGCACCTTGTGGACGCCGTGGTCGCTGCCGGATTGAAATTCACGCAACAGCTCGGCCTTGTCCAGGAGGTCGTCGCCGTCGGTGTCGCTGATGCGGTAGAAGCCGCTGGGGAACTTGCGTTCGTAGTCGTTCACGCCGGCGTAGAGCGCGCCGAACGCCCAGGTCATCCCGTTGATCGCGCGCACGTTCACCGGCATCTTGCGGATGTCGGCCGCCTTGAGCGGCTGGCCCGCGGCGGGGGCGGGGAAGCGGTAGAGGTCGCCGTATTGGTCGCAGGCGTAGATGCGGCCTTTGTCGTCCGCGCAGAGCGAGACCCAGGAGCCCTGCTCGGCGCCCGGGACGGAGTAGAGCAGCTCGACCTTGAAGCCGGCCGGCGCCTTGATGCGGTCGACCGGGGTCGCCTTGTTCTCGCCGACGGCCGCGCCGGAGGGTCCGGCCTTCTTGGCGGCGGTCTTGGCGGGGGCCTTCTTGGCCGGGGTGGCGGGGGCGTCGGCGGCGACGACGGGCAGGGCCGCGGCCAGCATCAGGGCTAGGCAGGACAGGGGGAGGCGCATGGGGATGCGTCAACATCGGGAGGATTGCCCGGCGCGTCAACCGGACTCCGCCCGTGGCCTGGTTATTTGCAGGTCAGGACCAGGGCGCTGGCGGCGGGTAGTTCCACCGTCGCTTGGCCGTCCCTGACCGCCAGTTCCTTTTCCGTCATCTGCCCCGGCCGCCACCGACCATCCGCCGCCACGGCCGCGCCGGCGTAAGCGACTCCCTCCCGGGCCGTCGGCTGCGGGGCGGTCAACCAGCGCTTGCTGCCGGCGCGGAAGGCGGACCCGACCTGGATCGTGGCCACGACCGGGCCGGTGAGATCCTTGTTCACGAGGATGACGCGGACCCGACCGTCGTCGGCCAGGGTCGCGTGCGCGACGACGTTCACGGCGGCGGTCACCTTCGTCGGCAGGAGGCGTCCTTGGCCGGCGTCATGGAAGAGCAGCATCGCGTAATAGAGCGGATGCGTCGTGTAGCGCGTCTCGCCTTTGATGGCGGAGATCGGCGAATAGCTGCCCGGCTTGAGGTTGCAGTGGAAGTTGACGCCGTCGGCGCCGCGGCCCGCCACCGCGAAAAGGAAGTCCGTCGCCCAGAGCGCCGCGATGAAGCTGTCGCTCAGGTCCGCCCGCCCGCCGTTGGACACCGAGTTGCATTCGGCCAGGCGATAGCGCAGGCCGGCCGTTTTCGCGGCGGCGAGGTGCGCGTCCACCATGTCGAGGTCCTTGGCCATCGTGGCCGGGAGCAGGAGGTTCGCCACGCTCGGGTAGTTGGCCGACTGCGGGTTGGTCGAGCCGCCGGACAGGGCGTACAGGTGCGAGGTGCCGAGGTCGAGCTGGCCCTTCAGCCCGGCGACGGCGTCCTCGAACCAATGGTCGGGTCGGCGCGCGGTGGCCGGACCGGCGAGGATGATGCCGGGGTTGCGGGCGCGGATGACCTTGATGGCCGCGGCGGCCTCGGGGAGGTAGGCGGGGCAGTCGTAGCCTTTGGGCCGCAGCGCGTGGTTGGGGTAGAGGTTGGGCTCGTTGCCGACCTCGAAGGCTTGCACGGCGGCCGCGCCGACCTTGAGCGCGTAGGCGGCTTCATCGGCGGAGGCTTCCGGCCGGTTGCCGGCGAGGTTGAGTCCGTGCAGGCACTTCCATTCCGTGGCGCGCAGGAAACCGTAGAGGTCGTCGAGCGTGCTCCGCCCGATCACGGCCAGGCCGGTGGACTTGTCGAGGGAGGCGGGCGCTTCCGCCTCCCAGCGGGTGAGTTCGACCTTGTTGCCGCCGAGCCGCAGGCTGCCTGCGCCGAGGTTGCGGTGGAGGTTGATGAGGACGGTGTTGGCCGGCGTGAAGTGCGGCTCCGCGAGCGCGTTCTTCTCGTAGCTGAGACCGAGGAAATCCGCGGGCAGGCGCGCGCCGGGTCGCGCGACGTCGACGACGATCGTGGCGGTCTCGGCCCCGAACGTCGCGGCGCAGCCGGCCAGGAGGAAGGCGGTGAGTCGCATGGCTCAGCCCTTGCGCAGCGCCCGGAAGGAACGCCAGAGCGCCCAGATCATCCCGAGGGTGAGCGCGAAGCCCGCGGCGTAGGCCAGGCGCCAGCCGGCCGGGACGCCTGGTTCGCCGGCGGCGATGAAGCCGTAGACGCAGAGCCCCGCGGCCCCGAGCAGGAAAGCCAGACGGAAGACCAGGAGGACGATGAGCAGGCCGTGCATGCGGCCAAGGTGGGGAGAGGCGGGGCCGAGGTCAAGGGGTCGTCACTTGCCCATCTTGACGAATTCCTCCTTCGTGAGGTCGCCGCTCTTGTCCTTGTCGAACTTCGCGAAGTTCTCGGCGGCATGGGCCGGGTCCTTCTGCTTGTCCATGAACTCCGCCTTGGAAAGCTTGCCGTCCTTGTCGACGTCGCGTCGGTCGAACATGGCGCCGCGGTCCTTGGCCGCGTCCTCCGCGGCGGGTTTGGCCGGAGGGGTGAGCTTGGGCGCGGTCGCGTCCTCGTCCTTGCCCTTCGCCGCCAGGTCCACGACGTTCTTCTTGCCCTTCGCGATCTGCTTCGCGTTGGGGTCGGCGGCCGGGATGGGCGGGGGCAGGAACTTGGCGAGTCGCGCGATCACCTCCTGGTTTTCCGGACGGCCGGCGAGGTTCTCGGGCTCCTTCGGCGCGTTGACCTCGTCGTACAGCTCGGTGTCGACGATGCGGTTGTCCTCGAGGCTGCGCCAGAGCGTGAGGCGCCAGCGCTCGTCGCGGATGCTGTAGCCCATGACGTCGCGCTTCGCGGTGCCCTTGGCCCCGTCCTTCCTGGCGACCCCGGCCGACTTGGGGTATTGGCTGATGGCGACCGGTTTCACGGTCACCTTCGGGTCGGCGAGCACCGGGCGCAGGCTGACGCCGTCGACGTCGGGCTTGGGCAGCCCGCAGAGGTCGGCGAGGGTGGGGTAGACGTCCACGAACTCGACGAGCGAGTCGCTCTTCTGGCCGGCGGTCTTCTGCCCCGGGAAACTGAGGATCAGCGGGACGCGCGCATCGACCTCGAAGTTCGTGTGCTTGCCCCATTCCTCATGGTCGCCGAGCTTCCAGCCGTGATCGCCCCAGAGGACGATCACGGTGTTGTCCGCGAGGCCTTCCTTCTCGAGGGCGTCGAGCAGGAGGCCGAGGTTGGCGTCGGTGTAGCTGACGGCCGCGTAATAACCATGCCGGACCTGGCTGGCGAACGCGGCCGGCAGGGGCGTGCGGGCGAGTTTCTTGTCCTTGGGCGGGACGTTGGTGTAGGCGCGGAACTCGCCGCTGTCGCCATCCCCCACGTAGGCCGGGGCGCCGACCGGGAAGGCGCTCGCCGTGTCGGGGATCTTGGCCGGATCGTAAAGGTCCCAGTACTTCTTGGGCGAGACGAACGGCAGGTGGGGCTTGGAGAAACCGACCGCCAGAAAGAAGGGCTGGTCCTTCTTCTTCAGCTCCGCGAGGGTCTGCGCCGCCAGCCGGGCGGTCTTGCCGTCGGTGTAGAAGTCGTCGGCCACGTCGCCGGCCTCGAAGGCGACGCCCTTGCCCTTGTTCTTGGGGTCTTCCTTCACGATGTCGGCGGCGGTCGGTTCCTTGGCGTAGGTCGGGGCCTTGGGGGTCATCCACGGCGTCGACCAGGTCGGTTCGTCGTCGAAACCGCCATGGAAGATCTTGCCCATGCCCTGGGAGAAGTAGCCATGTTCCTTGAAGTATTGGCCGACGGTCTTCACGTTCGGCAGCGCCACGCGGAAGTGCGTCTCGAGGTCCCAGACGCGGGTGGCGTCCGGCCGTTTGCCGGTCATGATCGAGGCGCGCGACGGGCTGCAGACGGCCTGCTGGCAGTAGGCCCGGTTGAAGACCATGCCGCGGGCGGCGAGGCGGTCGAAGTTGGGCGTCTTGATGACCGGGTTGCCGTAGCAGCCCAGTTCGGGACGCAGGTCATCGACGGCGATGAAGAGGACGTTGGGTTTGCCCGGGGCGCCTTCAAGGGCGAGCGAACCGAGCAGGGTGGCGAGGAGGGCGAGACGCATGAGCTTGCCTAATCAACCCCGCAAAGCCTTGCCGGTTGCAAGCCGAAGGCGGCGGTCGCCGACGGCTTCCCTGCTTAAGGATTGCGCGGCAGGCGCCAAACGCTTGGGTTTCGTCCTTGTTTCGCCGTCTCGCCAGTCTCCTTGTTTCCTGCGGGTGCGTGACCGCGGTGGTCCCGGCCGCGCCGGCCGCCGCCGATTTCGACCGGCTCTGGTCCCGGGCCGTCCTTCATCGCGGCGCCGAGGGCGCCTGGCTCCAGGAGTTCAAGCTGCTGGGTCGGGAGCAGGTCGACTGGTATGACTTCGACGATGGCAACCATCGGGCAGAAGGGTTCTACAATCGGCGGACCCGGCTCGGGGCCGATCTCGCCTTCCGCGGTGGTCTTGGTTTCAGGCTCGAGGTCGACTGGGCGGCCCGTGCCGGGGCCTTCCATTACCACAAGCTGACGGATTGCTACTTCCGTCAGGAGTGGGCCGACGGCTGGGCGGTCACGGTGGGCAAGCAATCGACGCGCATCACGCTCGACGGCGCGACGCCCGCCAACCAGCTCATCACCATCGAGCGTTCCGCCATCGCCTGGAACATCGGCGTCCCCGAGGATTCCGTCCCGGGGCTCAACCTCGAGCGCAACCTCGGTCCTTGGTACCTCCGGGTCGGCCTGTTCAGCGCGGGCGTGGCCAGCCCGGGCTTCGGCGATTTCTCCGCCGGGACGATCGGCATCGTTTCCGTCGCCCGGGAGCTGGCGCCGGCCGGGTCGAAGGATCATGCCGTGGTGCGCTTCGATTACCTGCGGCAAGGCGCGGATCCGCTGAACGCGACGGGCAAGCCGGGGGCCTTCACGCGCGACCACGCGCAGGTTTGGTCGCTCAACTGCCGATGCGAGCATGGGCCTTGGGCCCTGGGCGTCGACCTCGCGGCGTCCGAGGGGCAAGGCGCGCAATCCGACCTGCGCGGCTTCCAGCTGATGCCCAGCTACGCGTTCGACGAATCCTGGCAGGTGGTTTTCCGCTACACCTGGATGACGAGCGCGCTGCCCGACGGTTTGCGTTTCACGCGGTACGAGAACATGGTCAACCTCGGTCGCGGCGATCGGTATGAGGAGTGCTACCTGGGCCTGAACCGCTATTTCTACGGCCACAAGCTGAAGTGGATGTTCGGCTTGCAGCATACCTCGATGCAGGACGTCGCCGCGAACGGCGGCGAGTACCACGGCTGGGGCCTTTCGAGCGGTTTTCGCGTCTGGTGGTGAACCGCCAGCTCAACGCCCGAAGAACTCGACGGCGGTCCGCTGGAAGACGCGGCGGATCTCGCTGCCATCCGAATTCGGCAGGTCCGTGCGCTGGATCAGCAGGACATAGGCGCGGCGCCGGACCGGGTCGATCCAGCCTTGGGTGCCGTAGGCTCCGCCATGACCGAACGAGCCGGCGCTCAGGCTCTCGGTGACCCCTTGGGGCGCGTGGACGAGGTGGAAGCCCAGGCCCATGCGCATGCCCGGCGCGAAACTCACCTTCGGCAGGTCGCCCAGCTGGTTCGTCGTCATGAGCCGCAACGTCGCCGGCTGCAGGAAGCGATGCCCGTCCAGTTCGCCTTCCCGCAGGATCATCTGGTAGAGCTGCGTCAGGTCCTCCGCGGTGGAGAAGAGCCCGCCCGCCGGGATCGCCGTGCGGCGCCGGTCCGACAGCGGGGTCGCGAAGCGGCTGTTGCCGGCGGCGACGAGCACGCCGGTGGCCTTGTCCTTGCGGTAAGGCGTCGCCAGGCGGCCCGTCATCTCGGCCGTCGGCCAGAAGGAGGTGCTGTCCATGCCGAGCGGGTCGAGGAAACGCCGCTGCACGAAGTCGCCGTAGGCCTGGCCGCTCACGACCTCGATGATCCGGCCGAGGGTGTTGATCCCCGCGTTGCTGTAGGCCCAGCGCGCGCCCGGTTCGGAGACCAAGGGTTGGCGGCCGTAGAACTCGGCCATGGCGGCCAGGCTCAGCGAGTCGACCGGCTGGCCCGCCGGGGTCGGCGACGCGCCGGTCAGGCCGCCCGTGTGCGTTAGCAGGTCGCGCACCGTCACGGGGCGGCGCGGTTGGGCGGGGCCCGTCGGCGCCGCGATCGGCTGGTCGCGGAAGGCCGGCACGAATTTCGCGACCGGATCGTCCAGCTCCAGCTTGCCTTCCTCGACGAGCATCAACACGCCCATCGCGGTGATCGGCTTCGTCATCGAGGCGATCCAGAAGACCGCGTCGCGACGCATCGGCCGCCGGCTCTCGATGTCCGCCAGGCCGAAGGCCTCCAGGGCGATCGCGCCGCGCGGGGCCACCACCAAGGTCACCGCCCCGGCGAACTCTCCTTGGTCCTGCAGCTCCTGCAGCGCATAGCTGAAGACCGCGTTCTGCTCGTGCAGGTCGGGCTTCGCCGCCTGGTCGGCGTCGCGCGGGGAGCAGCCGGCGACCAGCAGGACGGCGAGCAGGGCGGGGAGGAGGGGGCGCATCGGCGTCCGGAGAGGAAAGCCGTCCCGTCGGGCGGAGTCAATGGAAGTGGCGGTTGCCTGCCGGCCGCGTCCGTCTATCAAGGTCGCACCCCGCCATGCGCCTCCTCCGCACCCTTTATTTCCAGGTCCTGCTCGGCATCGTGTTCGGCGGCCTCCTCGGCTACTTCCAGCCCGCGCTCGGGACGCAGCTCAAGCCGCTGGGCGACGCGTTCGTCGCCCTGGTCAAGATGCTCATCGGCCCGATCATCTTCGCCACCGTGGTCGTCGGCCTCGCCGGCATGGGCGATCTGCGGCGCGCGGGGAAGGTCGGTTTCCGCGCCCTGGTCTACTTCGAGGTCGTGACCACGCTCGCCCTGGTCGTCGGCCTCGTCGTGGCGAACGTCTTCACGCCCGGGGCCGGGCTCCACGCCTCGCCGGCGAGCCTCGACGCCCGGTCGGTCGCCGGCTATGCGACCGCCGCGCAAGGGCTCGGCGTCGTGGACACCTTGCTGCACCTGATCCCGCGCACCTTCGTCGCGGCGTTCGTCGACGGCGACATCCTGCAGGTGCTGCTCATCGCCGTGCTCTTCGGCCTCGCGCTCAACCGGCTGGGCGAGCACGGCCGACCGGTGCAGAACCTGCTCAATGACGTCGCCCGGGTATTCTTCGGCATGGTCTCGCTGGTCACCGCGTTCGCCCCGTTGGCCGCCGCCGGCGCCATGGCCTTCACCTTGGGCAAGTTCGGGGCCGGGGCCCTGGCCCAGCTCGCCCATCTGATGCTCTGCGTCTACCTGACCTGCGCGGTCTTCATCTTCCTCGTCCTCGGGACGATCGCCCGGCTCGCGGGCTTCAGCCTCCGCAAGATCCTCCGCCTGCTGAAGGATGAGCTCCTCCTGGTCGTCGGCACCTCCTCGTCCGAGACCGCCTTGCCGGGGCTCATGAGCAAGATGGAGCAGGTCGGCTGCGCCCGGCCGACCGTCGGTCTGGTCGTCCCCGCCGGCTATTCCTTCAACCTCGACGGCACCTGCATCTACCTGACCTTGGCGGCGTTGTTCATCGCCCAGGCCACGGACACCCCGATGACGCTGGGCCAGCAGCTCGGCCTGCTGGGCGTCCTGCTCATCACGTCCAAGGGGGCCGCCGGCGTGACCGGCAGCGGCTTCATCACCCTCGCGGCCACGCTCGCCACCACGGGCGGCATCCCGGTCGCGGGCATCGCCCTCATCCTCGGGGTCGACCGTTTCCTCTCCGAGGCCCGGGCCGTGACCAACTTCATCGGCAACGCCGTCGGCACGCTGGTCGTGTCCCGCTGGAACGGCGACTACGATGCCGCGAAGGGCGCGGACGTGCTGCGCTGAGGCCTCAGGGTTTCCAGCCGTCGCGGTAAGCCTTGCGCACGAATCCGTCGGCCCCGGCGTGGTTCGGGATCCGCAGGCCAGGCGCGTCCCACTCCAGCCGCTGGCCGCTGAAGCGCGCGGCGACGGTGCCCAGCAGGACGGCCTCGGTCAGCGGACCCGCGTAGGCGAAGTTGGCGGTGGTCTCATGCCCCGCCGATGCCGCGTCGACCCAGTCATGGTAATGGTTGCGGTGGTCCAGCGGTTGGATCGCGGCGATCGTCCGGTCGTCCTTCTCGCCGGCGTCCAGCCGACGTCGGCGGCGCGCGAGTTCCCCGGGGCTCAGGTTCACCCCGAAGGTCTCCTCCGGGTAGAGCGCGGGCATGCCGACGTGCGGCAGGACGAGGGCGCCCTTTTCGCCGACGATGATCGAGCCGTTGGCGGGCAGGTCGCGCCCCGCGGGCAGGCGCGCCAGCGCGAGGTCCGGGAGCCGGCCGCCGTCGTACCAGTGCAAGGTCACGCCCGCGGCGACCGTGAACGGCGTCGCCGGGAAGCGCCAACGCACCGTCTCCTGCTCGCACCAGGTCTCGGGGTGCACCCCGGTGCTCTCCGCCTGCACCTCGGTCGGGGCCCCGAGTTTCAAGGCGGTGAAGATGGGGTCGAGCAGGTGGCAACCGAAGTCGCCGAGCGTCCCGCTGCCGAAGTCCTGCCAATCACGCCAGTTGAAGGGGTGGTACACCGTCGGGGCGTAGGGCCGGGCCGCGGCCACGCCGAGCCAGAGATCCCAGGCGAGTCCGGCCGGCACGGGCCCCGGCGTCGGGCGCGCGGTCAGCTTCGTGTAGCCGTTGCCCTTGTTCGTCAGCCACGAATGCGTCGCGGTGACCTGGCCGATCCGGCCCTCCTGGATCAGCCGCACGGCGGTGCGGTATTCCGAGCGGGAGTGGATCTGGTTGCCCATCTGCGTGCGCACCCCGTGCCGGGCCGCTTCCAGCCGCAGCCAGCGGGCCTCCTCGATCGAATGCGCCAAAGGCTTCTGCAGGTACACGTGCTTCTTCAGGCGCATCGCGGTGAGCGCGGGCAAGGCGTGCATGTGGTCCGGCGTCGAGACGATCGCCGCGTCGAAACCGTCGCCCAGCTGCGCGAACATCGCGCGGAAATCCGCGTGGTGCGGGACGCCCGGGTACGCGGCGTCGGCGTGGCGGAACCGGCCGGCGTCGACGTCGCAGAAGCCGACGAACCGGACCGCGGGGTGCGACCCGATCTCCTTGATGTCGTCGAAGCCCTTGCCGTCGCAGCCCACGGCCACGACCTGCAGGCGCGAGTTCAGGTTGCGGGCGCGGACCAAGGCCGGGAAGCCGAGGGTCGCGACCGCGGCGGTCGTGAGGAAGCGACGGCGGGAGAGGGTCATGGGGTACCGACAGCCAAGGCGGGCGGGCGTTCCGTGGCAACCCGCGAAACCCTCAGGCGAACTGCGGGTGGCCTTCGATGCGGGCCTCGAGGGCCGCGCGTTCGGCCTCCGGCAGGTCTTCCGGGAATTTCGCGGAGGACCGGCGCCAGCGTTCCAACCACGCCTTGCCCAGGAGGTCGTAGCGGCAGGGCGTCGCGTAGCCGGGGGTCAGGGCGACGATGGTCTCCTTCTTCACGCCGGTGCCGGTGCCGATCGCGACGTGGAAGCCGGCGTTGAGCAAGGCCACGCGGACGGCGGTGGCGGCCGAGTAGGTGAAGAGTTCGACGGGGCGACCGTCGCCGAGCAGGCGGCGGAGTTCCGCGAAGGCCGCGGGCTTCCAGCAGGCGACGTCGGTCTTGTGCGAGAAGAAGTCGAAGAAGACGAGGTCGGGTCGCGCGGAGGCCTCGGCCGCCTTGGTCCAGAAATCCCCGACGTGCAGTTCCCACTCCAGGCCGGCGAACTGGCGGGACTTCCAGGCGCCGCGCGCGAGCAGGGCGTCCGGCCCCGAGTGACGCAGGTATTCGAAGCGGTGCTTGTGCGTCATCGCCAGCCGCAGCGAATCGAGGTCGGACTCGAAGCTGATGACGCGCAGCGGACGCACCGGTCCCTGGGCGGCTTCGGCTTCATAGCATTGGATCGCGGCCATCGCGTTGGCGGCCGCGCCCAAGCCGAGGTCCCAGATGACGAGCGGGGCGGCCTCGGCCGGGTCGGCGTCCGCGGGCAGCCGGAGGCGTTCGGCGAGGCCGGACTGGTCGACGTACAGCGCCTTGGCCTCGACCATCGGCGGCGTATGCGAATGCATGATCTCGCCCGAGGAGATCTGCCGGATGCTCGCGAAGCCTTCCTCGGCGACATGGACCTCGTAGTCGCCCAGCGTGCGCGGGCGGCGTTCCTTGCCCACCTTCGGCGGGACGGCCGGATGGTCCATGTCCTCGACCTGCAGGAATTGCCGCTTCGCGTGATACAGGGCGAGGAAGCGGTCCTCGAGGATGCTCTGGCGGATCTCCCGCATGAGCTGGTGGTAGAACCAGATGTTATGCTGGCCGAGCAGCGTCCAGCCCAGCGGCTCCTGGGTCTTGGTCAGGTGGTGGAGGTAGCCGCGCGAGTATTTGCGGCAGACCGGGCAGCCGCAGGCCGGGTCGATCTTCTCCTCGGAGAACTTGTAGACCGAGCGGCGGAGCTGGAGGATCCCGCGCGAGGTGAAGGCCGTGCCGAACTGCGCCACCTTGTTCGGGATGATGCAGTCGAACATGTCCACGCCGCGGTGCACCGCCTCGAGCAGGTCGAGCGGGGTGCCCACGCCCATCAGGTAACGGGGCCGGTCGACCGGCAGCATCGCCGCGGCCACCTCGCACATGTCCTCGCGCTGGTGCTTCTCCTCGCCCACGGCCAGGCCGCCGATCGCGAAGCCGTCGAACGGCAGCTGCGTCAGCCCGTCCGCGCTTTCCTGGCGGAGATCCGGGTACAGGGCGCCCTGGACGATCGCGAACAGCGACTGCGGCGAGTCACCGCGCGCCGCCAGGCTGCGCACCGCCCAGCGCTGGGTGATCCCGAGCGCCGCCCGGGCCGTGGCCTTGTCGGCGGTGGAGGGGATGCACTGATCGAGCACCATCATGATGTCGCTGCCGATCGCCCGCTGCGTGCCGATGCTGACCTCGGGGCTGAGCAGGAGCTTCTGGCCGTCGACGTAGCTGCGGAACTCCGCGCCGTCCTCGCCCATCGAGCGGGCGTGCGGGAGCGAGAAGATCTGGAACCCGCCGGAGTCGGTCAGGAAGGACTTCTCCCAGCCGGTGAAGCGGTGGATGTCGCCGAACCGGCGGAAGACCTCGGGGCCGGGACGGAGGAGCAGGTGGTAGGTGTTCGCCAGCAGGATCTGCGAGCCCGACTCGAGCAACGTGTCGAAGGTCTGGGCCTTCACCGTGGCCTGGGTGCCCACCGGCATGAAGAGCGGCGTCTTCACCTCGTTATGCAGCGTGCGGAACGTCGCGGCCCGGGCCCGGGAGCCGGTGGCCACGGCCTCGAGCTTGAAGTTGAGCCGTGAAGGGAGCATTTGTGCCGAAGGGCTAGGGACGAACCCGGCGCAAGGCAAGGATGCAGGCGGCCGGCGGAATTTCGCTCGCTCCGCGGGCCTGGATGGCCTGTCTGGGGACATGGACCAGCCGAGCTGCCCGGAATGCACGATGAGCGAGACGATCGCGCAGGCGAAGCATTGGGAGTGCGGTGTCTGCGGGCATGAATGGCCCAAGACCGCCGCCGAGCTCGGTCCGGTCGAGGCCGACGGCCCGCGGGTGGTGAAGGACGCCCACGGCACGATCCTCGCCGACGGCGACACGGTGGTCCTGATCAAGGACCTGAAGCTCCGTGGTTCCTCCGGCGTGATCAAGGGCGGCACCAAGGCCAGGAACATCCGCCTCGTCGACGGCGACCACGAGATCGACTGCAGGATCGACGGCGCCCAGATCGGCCTCAAGGCCGAGTTCGTCAAGAAGGCCTGACCGGCCTATTTCTCGATCGCGAACCGGTCGACTTCCTCGCCTTTCTCGTTCAGGGCGCGGAGCTCGAAGCGCCGCGGGGTGAGGTCGATGACGGAGAAGGAGTGGAGCGTGTCGTAGAGCTTCGCGTTGAACGGGGCGTAGTTGTCCTTCCCGCCGTTCGGCAGCTTTGCCAGGCTCTTGTCGATGGTACCCTTGTAGAGGCTCGCGCCGCCGCCGCCCTCGACGACGTAGATGACGCCCTTGGGGCGGATCTTGCCGGACGCGTCGTAGGCCTCGTCGAGCGTGAAGGTCCCGTTGACGTAGGAGGGCGGCACCTTCGGCGCGCCGGAGGGTTCGACTTTGGCGGCTTCCTTCGGGTCTTCCGGCTTCACGGCCACCACGGCCCCGTTCGGCGCGAACTTCAGCGGCTTGCTCCGTTGGTAGTTGTGCACGTGTCCCGCGAAGACCACGTCGACCCCGTTCGCCTCGAAGATCGGGGCGAGCTTGCGCGAACGCTGGTCGCCGTAGTGGCTGGTGGTGACCTGGAAGGGCGGGGCGTGGAAGCAGACGAACTTCCAGGGCTGCTTGGTCGCCTTGAGGTCCTGCGCGACCCACTCCGCGACCTTGGGGTCGTCGGCCTTGCCCGAGCTCGCGTTGCTCAGGACGGTGATGTGGGCGGGGCCGAAGTCGAAGGAGTAGAAGTCGAGGCCGGGATAGGAGTCTCCGGCGAGCCGGCGGAACTTCGCGCCTTCCTCCGATTTCGGGATCACCGTGTTCGCGGGGCCTTCGGCCGGGCCGTTCTGCGGGGCCGTGAAGAAGTAGTAGGCCGCGTAGGCGTCCGGCAACGTCGGGCTGAGCTTGCCCACGTAGGCGTCGTGGTTGCCGATCACGGCGTAGAACGGGATCGTGGCCATCAACGGGGCGCCCGCCTTCTCGGAAGGCTCCGGCGCGTTCACGTAGGTCGGCCAGAAGTGCCGGAAGTAGTGGAAGCTCCGCCCGCTCGGGTAGACGATGTCGCCCAGCGCGACGAGGAAATCGGGCTGCTCTTGCGCGACCCGGTAGGCGATGAGGTTCTGGCTCGCCTTGCCGTCCGCGAGGTCGCCGACCATCACGAAGCGGGTGGGCTTGTCGGGCGTCTTGCGGGTGCGCGCGGTGCGCTGCGCGAGCACCTTGCCGCCCGAGCGCAGGACGTAGCTGTATTCGCCGTTCGGTGGCAGGCCGGGCAGCGAGGCCACGAAGCGCACGTAGTGCTGCTCCTTCTCGGCCGGCGTCAGGGCCTTGGGCGGCGGCGGGAGGAAATCGAAATCCGCGCGGGTGACCTTGGCGGGGATCGGCTTGAAGCCCGCCGGCGCGTATTCGAGCGTGAACGTCGCGGTCGTCGGCTCGGTCACCCAGATGACCTTCACCTCGTCGGTCGCGCCGACGGCCCCTTGCGGTCCCGGTTGGACGTAGGGTTGGACCAGAAGGGTCGGCTCGGTCGCGGCGATCGCGGCGAGCAAGAGGCTGGGCAGGACGGCCATGAGGGGGTGGAACTGGGTTCTAGCCGCGGCGGGCGGTGCCTCAAATGAAATCCCGCCGGGTGGGCTTATTTCCCGGCCGGCTTCAGGAAGCCCATCGATTCCATCCATTCCCCGGCGTTCCGGGTCCAGCCATCGACCGGGTGGTTGGTCACGCGGGTGCCGAAGCCGTGGCCCCCCTTGGCGTAGACGTGGATCTCCGCGGGCAGGTCGAGGCGCTTGTAGGCCAGGTAGAGCTCGCCGGCTTCCAGCGGGTTATTGCCGTCGTTGTGGGCGACCACGAAGAAGCAGGGCGGCGCGTCCTTCGGTACGGCGAAGCCCTCGCGGAACTTCGTCTTGTCCTCCTTATCAAGGAAGCCGCCGCCGTAGACGAAGAGCGTGAAGTCGGGACCCCGCGGATCGTCGACCCCGGGTTTCTGGGCGAAGGTGCGCGGGGTGCGGTCCCAGGAGGCGTGTCCCACGAGGTTGGCGCCCGCGGAGAAGCCGATCACGCCGACGCGCCGGGGGTCGAGGTTCCACTCCGCCGCGCGGTGGCGCACGACGCCCAACGCGCGCTGCAGGTCCTCCACCGGGTAGCGGTAGGGGATGGCCTCGTCCGAGGTCGGCGTGCGGTAGCGCAGGAGCACGGCGGCGACGCCGAGCTTGTTCAGCCACTCGCAGACGCCGGTGCCTTCGTTGTTCGTGGACAGGAACCAGTAGCCGCCGCCCGGGCAGACGATGACCGCGGCGCCGTTGGGCTTCGCCGCCGGGTAGACCGTGATCGTCGGCTCGGCGATGTGCGTCTCGTGCCCGGGGGTGCTGCCCTTCGGCCCGATGCGTTTCAGCGTCGCCTCGGAGGGCGCGACGCGGGGGCCGAGCTCGGAGGCGTCGAAGAGCTTGATCGGTTCGGCGGCGACGGCGACGGCGGCGGCCAGGAGGAGCGTGAGGAGGCGCATGGGGTGAGCCTAAGACAGCAGACCACGGCCGCGGGTGCCAACAAAAAGGCCGCCCGGGTGGGCGGCCTTCGCGGGGGAACCGGCGGGGCTCAGGCGATGGCCTTGAGGTAGAGCTCGTTCGCCTTCTTCCAGTCGACGACCTTCCAGTAGGCGTCCACGTAGTCGGGACGGCGGTTCTGATACTTCAGGTAGTAGGCGTGCTCCCAGACATCGAGGCCGAGGATCGGCGCGCCGTTCACGTCGGCCACGCCCTTCATGAGCGGGCTGTCCTGGTTGGGCGTGGAGGTCACGGCGAGGGACTTGTCGGCCTTGACGACGAGCCAGGCCCAGCCGGAGCCGAAGCGGGTGGTCGCGGCGACCTTGAACTTGGCCTTGAGGCCGTTCTCGCCTTCGAGGCCGCCGAAGGCCTTGGCGATGGCTTCGCCGAGGGCGCCGACCGGTTCGCCGCCGCCGTTGGGCGACAGGCTGTGCCAGAAGAAGGTGTGGTTGGCGTGGCCGCCGGCGTTGTTGCGCACCGCGGTGCGGATGGACTCGGGGACCTTGGAGAGGTCGGCGATCAGCGCGTCGACGTCGGTGCCGGCGGCGAAGCCGGGCTCCTTGGCGAGCGCGGCGTTCAAGTTGGTCACATAGGCGTTGTGGTGCTTGCCGTGGTGGATCTCCATCGTCGCCTGGTCGATGTGCGGCTCGAGGGCGTTGTGGGCGTAGGGCAGGGGGGCGAGGGTGTAGCTCATGGTTTGGGTGGAAGAGGTTGGGGCGGCGGTCAGCGGAGACGCGGCGGCGGCGACGGCCGCGAGCGAGGTCTGCTTCAGGAAGTCGCGTCGGTCCATGGGGTGAACGATGGCGAAACCCGGCCGGGGTCAAGCCGGGGCGGAGGAATCCCGGCCTCGCTTGAGGTTGAAGTACGCTTGGAGGATCTCCTTGCAGGGGGCCTCGAGCACCCCGCCGACCGCGTTGACGCGGTGGTTGAGTTTCGGGAGCGCGTGGAGCGCGGTGGCGCCGCCGAGGCAGCCCATCTTGGGGTCGCCCCAGCCGTAGACCACGCGGCCCAGCCGGCTCATGATGGTCGCGCCGGCGCACATCGGGCAGGGTTCCTTGGTCACGTAAAGGGTGCAGTCGTTGAGCCGCCAGTCGCCGATCTTGCGGGCCGCCTGCGTGATCGCGAGCATCTCGGCGTGGGCCGTCGGGTCGCCCGCCCGCTCGACCTCGTTATGGGCGGCGGCGATGATTTCGCCGCCGCGCTCGATGATGGCGCCGATCGGCACCTCGTCGATCCGCCAGGCGTCGACGGCCAGGTTGAAGGCCAGCGACATGTAAAAGGCGTCGTCCCGGACCAGCTGCGACGGGCGCAGCTTGTCGAAGGGGCAGGGGAGCCCGGGGCGGGGGGTGGGAGCGTCGCCTTCCATCGGTGGCCAGCAGGACACTCCAAGCCCGCCTTTTAGGCAAGCGGGGAGGGTGGGATACGAGGATTGACTCCCCCGCGGGTTCGGGCAGGACTCAAGGCCTACAAGGCATGGCTGAAGAACCCGTTATCGAACTCGAAGGCAAAATCCTGCAAGTGCTCCCTGGCACCATGTTCCGGATCGAGCTACCCAATAAGCACGTGGTGCTCGGCCGGATCTCCGGCCGCCTCCGCAAGAACTTCATCCGCATCAACCCCGGTGACCGCGTTAAGGTCGAAATGAACCCCTCCGACCTGAGCCAAGCTTTGATCGTCTTCCGCCTGCGGGATGCCGCCCCGCGGCCTTCGACGCCGCCCCCGCGCCGCCGCTAACCCCCATGAACCCGGTGCCCCCGGGTTTTTTCTTGCATCCGTTGGGCGTAAATCTATCAATCATTACTCAACTACTCATCATTAACCCCCATGGCTATCTATAACAGCGTCCTCGACACCATCGGTCACACCCCGCTCGTGCGCCTCAACAAGGTCACCGAAGGCCTTCAGGCCGAGGTCCTCGTGAAGCTCGAGTTCTTCAACCCGCTCTCCAGCGTCAAGGACCGCATCGGCCGCGCCATGATCGACGCCGCCGAGCGCGACGGCCGCCTCAAGCCGGGTGGCGTCATCGTCGAGCCGACCTCCGGTAACACCGGCATCGCCCTTGCCTTCGTCGCCGCCGCCCGCGGCTACCGCTGCATCCTCACCATGCCCGAGACGATGTCGGTCGAGCGCCGCGTGCTGCTCCGTCTCCTCGGCGCCGAGATCGTCCTCACCCCCGGCGCCAAGGGCATGCGCGGCGCCATCGAGCGGGCCACGCTGATCCGCGACGAACTGGGCGCGAACGCCTTCATGCCGATGCAGTTCGACAACCCGGCCAACCCCGAGGTGCATCGCCGCACCACCGCCGAGGAGATCTGGAAGGACACCGACGGCAAGGTCGACGCCATCGTCGCCGGCGTCGGCACGGGCGGCACCATCACCGGCGTCGCCTCCGTCATCAAGAGCCGCAACGCCCGGTTCAAGGCCTTCGCCGTCGAGCCTGCCGCCTCGCCCGTCATCACCCAGACGATGACCAAGCAGCCCGTGCAGCCCGCCCCGCACAAGATCCAGGGCATCGGCGCCGGCTTCGTCCCGAAGAACTGCGACATCTCCCTCATCGACGAGGTCATCCAGGTCTCCAACGACGACGCCTTCGCCACCGCGCAGGAAGTCTCCGTCCGCGAAGGCCTCGCGGTCGGCATCTCGTCCGGCGCCAACATCTGGGCCGCCCTCCAGCTCGCCAAGCGTCCGGAGTTCGCCGGCAAGCGCATCGTCACGATCGCCTGCTCGCCGAGCGAGCGCTACCTCTCGACCGCCCTGGCCGAGAAGGTCCGCGCCGAAGTCACCGCCCTCACCGCCTCGTAAGCGGCGGCTGCGTCCGGCCCAACCGGCCCGCGTCCCCCGACGCGGGCCTTTTTGTTGTCCGGAGCCAGGGGCGGCGCCGCGTGCCGCTCTGTTGCACGTGACCTGCTTTGTTGATGTCGGGTTTATGCTGTGCTGGGGTGTTTTTCCAATTGCGCTGAACTCGGGCTAATCCACGTTCATGTCGAGGTGTGTAGGCCAACTCGCTTGGCCGAGATATCTCCCAGAGGGGCGCGCAAGCGCCCCTTTTTTCATGGATTTTCTACCGCAAAAAGTCGCCGCATCCTTGCGATGATCCGTCGACTGTGGGCGTCGCGGAACGCCTTGGACGGGCACTCTTCCTGTTTCGTCAAGTAGGCCAGCAAGTCGGCCAACTGCAGGAACTGGCTGTCTCGCGAATCCAATCCGAAGGGTAGGTCGATGATGTCATCGCGCAATTCCGCGTGCAGTCCGTGCAGTAGCCGGTGGCGCGGCGCCGCGCGATGATCGTCGCAGACCACGATGAGTCCCGACGAATCACATCGGTGCGCGGATCTCGTGGCTCGATGTTGTGACGCCAGCTCAAGGAGCCGCTTCCAGGCTTGTCCGTAAGCATCCGTAGGCGGGAGGCTTTTCTCGATCGTCACGCGTAAGGGGACGATGGTGGGGGTGCGCAGCAGGAAGCCTACGGCATGGAGGGCGCATCGGTAGCGGAGGTTCCAGGGCAGATTGAGATGCCGTTCGTTTCGACCGAGGAACTCCGAAGCGTGCAGCTCGGCCTGGAGCGGCAGCCCGAAATGATCCTGCAGCCGTTGCCGCATGCCCAGGGTGGCGACCTTCGCCTCCTGACGGTCGACGTGGTGGATCAAAAGAGCGCTCAAGATGAAGTGACGGCTGGCCCCGGGTTTGTCCCCGCTGTCGCCGCTCTCGTCCACATAGAGAAAGTGCATGGTGCGAGCGCACGTTTCCGTCCGGGACGGGGCAAGTGCCGGCAATTGGCCATGTTTTATCAGGGAGTTTCCCTTGGCCTAGTCTAGGGGGGGCGGGTGTATTCGGGCGGCGGCCCCAGGGCCTGATGCTTTCTCCTTGAAGGCTCCCCTTGGTAGGTGAACATCAGTTCATATGCTGGATGTGACCCAGTCGATCGGGTGCGAGGTCCGCACCTTCCGTCCCTTGCCCTTGCTCGAGAGCCGCGCGATGGCGGGCTTCCCGTCGCCGGCCGACGACCACCTGGAGCGGCGCCTCGACCTGAACGAGCACCTGATCCGCAACCCGGTCTCGACGTTCTTCCTGCGCGTCGAGGGCGATTCGATGGCGGGGGCCGGCATCCTGTCGGGCGACCTCATCGTGGTCGACAAGGCCGCGCCGGCCCGGGCGGGCGCCGTGGTCGTCGCCGAGCTGGAGGGCGAGTTCACGGTGAAGCGGCTCGAACGCGCCGCCGACGGCGCCTGGTGCCTGCGCGCGGACGGGCCGGGCTGGCCCAAGGGGCCGTTGCCTTTCGCCGGCGAATTCCGAATCTGGGGCACCGTGGTGGCGGTCGTCCGCCGCTGCTGACGCCGATGCTCCGCGCCCTCGCCGACTGCAACAACTTCTACGCCTCGTGCGAGCGCGTGCTGGACCCGTCGTTGCGCGACGTGCCGATCGTGGTGCTCTCGAACAACGACGGCTGCGTGATCGCGCGTTCGGCGGAGGCCAAGGCGCTCGGCATCGCGATGGGCGCGCCGTATTTCGAGGTGCGCCGCACCTGCGAGGCCCACGGCGTGCGGATCTTCTCGTCCAACTTCGCGGTCTACGGCGAGTTCTCGGAGCGCGTGATGGCGGCCTTGACCGAGCAGGCGCGCGACATCGAGGTCTACTCGGTCGACGAGGCCTTCCTGGGCTTCCCCGACATGCCCGCGGCCGAGGCCCGCGCGCTCGGCCTGCGCATCAAGGAGGCCGTGCTCCGCGCCACCGGCATCCCGATCTCGCTCGGTATGGGCGCCACGAAGGTCCTGTGCAAGCTCGCCAACGAGCGGGCGAAGTCGGACCGGGCGTCCGGCGGCGTGCTCGTCGTCCCCTACGATGATGCGGGCCGCGAGGCCTTCCTGCGCGGCGTCGACAGCGAGGATGTCTGGGGCGTCGGACCCGGCCTGGCCGCCCGCCTCCGCGCGCACCGGATCGTCACCGCCCTCGACCTCGCCCAGGCGGACCCCGCCTTCGTGCGGCGCATCGCCGGGGTCGTCGGCGAGCGGCTCGCCCTCGAACTGCGCGGGATCTCCTGCCACGACATCGTCGAGGACGCCGGGCCGCGCCAGAGCGTCATGGTCTCGCGTTCCTTCGGTCGGCCGGTCAGCGACGCCGCCGAGCTGGCCGAGGCCGTCGCGGCCCACGCGGCCCGCGGCGCCGAGAAGCTCCGCGAGGACGGGTTGGTCGCCGCGACCGTCGTGGTGATGCTGCGCACCAACCGGCACCGGCTCGACCAGGAGCAGTATTTCGCCGACGAGGCCGAGCCGCTCGACCCGCCGACGGACGACGCGCGCGCGATCTGCGCCGCGGCCGGCCGCGCGTTCGCCCGGATCCGCCGCGACGGCTACCTTTATAAGAAGGCCGGGGTCCTGCTGCAGGGCCTCACCTCGGCCGCCATCGTCCAGCCCGGCCTGCCCGGCCTCGGCGCCCCGATCGACCCGCAACGTGACCGACTGATGAAGGCCGTCGACGCCCTCAACCACCGCCTCGGCCGCGACGCCGTCCGGCTCGCCAGCACCGGCTTCGAGCGCAAGTGGAAGGGTAAGTCCGAATTGCAGTCGTCACCGTCCCTCACCGACCCGGAGCGCCTGCCGAAGGCCAAGGACGGCCCGAAGCCGCGCATCCGCTTCCACGAGTAGTCCGCGGTTGCGAAACCAGGCGATTTCCTCCCCGCTGGAGGCTTTCCCGTGACCCTTTCGCCCGCCGTCGCCACCGCGCTCCCGTTGCTCTCCGCCTTCGGCTATGCCGTCGCGGCCATCATCCTCAAGCGCTCGACCGAGGGCGGGGCCGGCCCATGGCGCATCGGGTTCGTGGTTAACCTGACGATGGGGGCGTTGTTCCAGCTGTTCTGGTTGTTCGACGACGGGCAGGGCGGGCCGTTCACGGCGCTCGCGGTCCTGCACGCCCTGATCGTGGGCGCGGTCTTCTTCGCGGGGCAGTATTTCACGTTCCTCGCGCTCAGCCGCGGGGACGTCTCGGTCGCCACGCCGGTGCTGGGCGCCAAGGTCCTCTTCGTGGCGTTCCTCGCCGTCCTGGTGCTCGGCCAGCCCCTCACGGCCTCGCTCTGGATCGCCACCCTCATGACCTGCGTGGCCATGGCCTTGCTGGGCGGCGAGTGGCGCGCCGACCGGGCGCGCATGCTGTCCAGCCTCCTCTACGGCGGCCTCGCGGCGTTCCTCTTCGCCACCTCCGACATCCTGACGCAGACCTGGGTCGGCGAGCTGGGGATGACCCACTTCGCCCCGCTGGCGTTCGGCGCGATGCTGCTCTATTCGTGGCTGCTGGTGCCGAAGTTCTCGCAGCCGTTGCTCGCCTTGCCGACGCGCACGCTGCTCTGGACGTTCGCGGGGGGCGTCCTGCTCTGGCTCCAATGCACCGGCATGGTGCTCGCGATCTCGCTGGCGCATGAGGTCACCCGGACCAATATCCTTTATAATACCCGCGGCATCTGGAGCGTCGCCCTGGTCTGGGTCGTCGGCCATTGGTTCGGGAACATCGAGCGCGCGGCCGGGTCCGCCGTCATGGCCCGCCGCCTGCTGGGCGCCGCCATCCTGCTCGGGGCCGTCTTCCTCGTCCGGCGGTAGCCGGGCTGTCTTGGCAACTTCCGCGTCGGGGCGGTTTTTATCCCAAAGATAAGCATGCGTTCCCTGTTGCCGCTCAGCCTTCTGTGCGCGCTGGCCCCGCTGGGGTGCTCGGCGCCCACGCCCGCCCCCGCGACCTCGCCGGACCGGAGTCAACCGGTGGCGATCCATCCGCCCGTTTGGGTGACCCGCGCCGTTCCGGCGCCCGGGGTCACGCATCATGTCTTCGCGAGCGCCTCGACGAAAGGAAACGTCAGCTACCATCTCTACCGCCCGGCCGCCTATGCCGACGAGGCCGGCCGTTTTCCCGTCGTCTACTGGCTCCATGGGTCCGGTGGAGGCTTGCCCGGCATCCCGGTCGTCGCCCGGCGTTTCGACGCGGCCATCACGGCGGGCAAACTGCCGCCGTGCCTGGTCGTCTTCGTGAACGGGTTGGAGATGGGCATGTATGTCGACTGGGCCGACGGCTCGGCCCCCGTGGAGTCGATGATCGTCCGCGACCTGCTGCCCCACGTGGACGCCGCCTATCGCACGGTCGCCAAGCGGGAGGGACGGCTCCTGGATGGTTTCAGCATGGGTGGTTACGGGGCCGCCCGGCTCGGCTTCAAGTATCCCGAGCTTTTTCGCGCCGTCTCGATCGTCGGCGCCGGCCCGCTGCAGACCGAACTCAAGAGCACGCCGCGGGCGAGCCGGCTTCAGGCCGAGGAGCTTCTGCGACGGGTCTATGGCGGGGATCAGGCGACTTTTCGCGCGGTCGGCCCACGGGCGCTCGCGGAGCAAAACGCCAAGACGGTCTCCCAAGGTACGCTCGTTCGCATGGTCATCGGCGAACAAGACGAGACTTTTGCCTACAACCAGGACTTTCATCGTCACCTGGAAACCCTGGGCATCCCGCACACGTGGACGGTCCTGCCCGGTCTCGGTCATGACCCTGACCGGGTCTTCGCGGCTTTGGGGGACGGTAACTGGGAGTTCTATCGCCAGGCTTTCGCGGTGCCAAAGGCGAAGTGAGGTCGGGTCGTGGATGATCTCGGTCGGGAGTAGCCGCCTCGCCGCATCCGGCTTGCCCGGGGCTGTCGCCCTGTTAGAAAGAGTTACCCCATGAGCCCCTCCCGTCGTTCGTTCCTCGCTTCCCTTGGCGGCGCCGCCGCCGGCCTCGCCCTCGCCCCCGCCTTGCGCGCCGCCGACGGCTCCGCACCGCGTAAACTGGGCATCGCCCTGTGCGGCCTTGGTGGATACTCGAACGGTGAACTCTCGCCGGCGCTCCTCGAGACCAAGCACGCGAAGCTGGTCGCCGCCATCACCGGGACCCGTGAGAAGGGCGTGAAGCTCGCCAAGCTCCATGGTTTCGACGAGGCCAACATCTACTCCTACGACCAGTGGGACAAGGTGGCCGCGAATCCCGCCATCGACGTGGTCTACGTGGTGACCCCGCCCGGCATCCACGCCCAGAACGTCCTCGCGGCCTTCGGCGCGGGCAAGCATGTCATCTGCGAGAAGCCGATGGCGACGTCGGTCGCCGAGTGCGACGCCATGATCGCCGCCGGCAAGAAGGCGGGCAAGCGTCTGGCGATCGGCTACCGCCTGCATTACGATCCGTACCACCAGGAACTCGTCCGCCTCGCGAAGTCGCAGGAGTTCGGCCCGTTCCTGAAGATGACCTCGGCCAACGGTTTCACCCTCCGGCGCAAGGTCTGGCGCATCGAGAAGAAGCTCGCGGGCGGGGGCGCGCTCCTCGACATGGGCATCTACTCCTTGCACGCGTGCTGCATGGCGGCCGACGCCAATCCGGTCGCGGTGACGGCGAAGGAGCTGCCGAAGACCCAGCCGGAGTTCTTCACCGAGGTCGAGCAGGCGCTGGAGTTCCGGCTCGAGTTCGCCAACGGCGCCACCGCCGACGTCTGGACGGGCTATGACGCCAACCGGGCGGAGTTCCGCGCGGACGCGGCCAAGGGCTGGTTCAAGGGCGAACGCCCGGTCTTCAGCTACCGTGGCCTCAACATCTCGACCTCCGCCAAAGGCAAGCTGGACTTCGGGGTCTTCCGCCAGCAGCAGCGCCACATGGATGCCGTCTGCGCCGCGATCCGCGATGGGGGTGAGTTCACCTGCACCGGCGAGGTCGGCCGGCGCGACATGGTCGTCATCGAGGGAATCTACGAATCCATCAAGACGGGTAAGAAGGTGGATTTGAAGTATGGTTGAGGGAAGGGGCCAGGTCTAGGGCTGGGGCTAGGGCTAGGCTTGCGGTTCTGCGAAGCACGCTCAGTGCGGCCCGAACTCTCCCTCCGGTCCACAGGCCAACGTTTCAACCGGTCAACGGGCTGCCTACCAAGTCTTCGCGAGGGCGACGAGCTCGTCGGAGGCCTTGGTCATGGCCGCGATGCGCGCTTCCTCGCCGTTGTTCACGCCTTCGGCATGGACGAAGGTGACGTCGGTGATGCCGATGAAGCCGAGGATCTTGCGCAGGTAGGGTTCCTGGAAGTCGTAATCGGTGCCGGCGACGAAGCCGCCGCGGGCGGTGATGACCAGCGCCTTCTTGCCCTGCAGGAGCGGGATGACGCCGTCCTCCGTCACCTTGAAAGTCATGTCCGCGCGGACGACCTGATCGATCCAGGCCTTGAGCGACGCCGAGACGGTGAAGTTGTGCATCGGCGAGGCGATCAGGAGCCGGTCGCACGCCAGCAGCTCGGCCGTCAATTCATCGGAATGGTGCAACACCCCTTTCATCGCCGGGTCGTGCTGGTCCGCCGGCGAGAAAGCGGCGCCGACCCAGGCGTCCGAGATGAAGGGCGGCGGGTGGTGGCCGACGTCATGGTGCGTCACCTTGAGGTTAGGATGCGCTAGGCGCATCGACTGGATGAAGCCGGCGGAAAGCTTGCGCGTCACCGAACGGATGGTCCGGGGCGAGGCGTCGATGTGCAGGAGCTTCATGGCAACCAATCTAGGTGGAAGCCAGAGGAAGGCAAGGGGGTGGGGGTAGGTGGTAGGGAATAGGGAGTAGGAAGTAGGAA
>Ga0214919_10002133_pt1 | contig 31494 bp, 27 predicted proteins | sample LL1503_MetaG_FD_177994 | JGI IMG/M metagenome (GOLD analysis project Ga0214919, IMG submission 177994) | Freshwater microbial communities from Lake Lanier, Atlanta, Georgia, United States - LL-1503 | ecosystem: Environmental > Aquatic > Freshwater > Lake | place: USA: Georgia | collected... | reverse complement strand
ATGCATCCGATGACGTGCTCGCCAAAATCGCCGAAGCCTTCGAAGACCCCGAGGTGTGCGCGGTGTACGGCGATCTGGAATACGTGAGCCAGCAAGACACTTCGAAAGTAATCCGGCGCTGGCAAAGCAAGCCTTTTAACCATAAGGATCTCGGCTGGGGTTGGATGCCCGCTCATCCGACGTTGTATGTCCGACGTGACTGGTATTCGAAGATCGGTGGGTTTGATATCAGCTACCGCATCGCTGCCGATTACCTCAGCATCCTGAAGCTTTTCACCCAGCCAGATTTCAAGACGGTGTACATCCCTGAAGTATTGGTCACGATGCGGCTGGGCGGCGCCAGTAACAAATCGGTGAAGGCCATCGTCAAGAAGTCGAAAGAAGACTGGCGTGCCCTGCGCAGTTGCGACTTCAGCATGCCCGGTGCCCTGCGGGCGATCGCCTGGAAGAACCTGAGCAAGCTCTCCCAGTTCGCCTGATCACGGTTCCAGCAACCGCCCCAAAACAGCACGCACATAAGCGTGCACCCGTTCGTCATTTTGGGCCTCGGTAATCGGCATCCAACGCCATTCAAGGTGCTGCGAACCGTTCCCAATCGGTAGCTTCAAGGTCTGCGCTTCTTCCACGTTGAGGTGCATGGCGTGGGGCAGATTCACGTAGTGCGTGGAAATGTCGGCGTCAAAGGCGCTGTCGGCGTAAAAGTGATCCCACGTGCCCAGTAATTTCGCTCGTCCCAGCCACTCTGGATTCAGTCCGATTTCATCCTGCGCCACCCGCTGCATGGCGCTGGTCAATGTCTCATTCTTGCGTATGCGGCCTCCAGGCGTGAACCACCAGCCCTGCGCCGGCCGGTTGTTGCGCAAGCCCAGTAGCAACTCCCTCCCTTGCTCACAAGGCCGGGTCACCATCAAATCAACCGACACCAGTGGCAGTGCCGCGCACGCCGTGCTGAACAAGTCTTCGCTCAGCCATGGATTGGTTGCGGGCACTTGGTTCGAATTTTCTACCTGCATCATCAACATCATTTCTTGGTGTTATCGGACTCGGTTAAGGATAACGGACCATTCTTTGGCCGCGCATCGCGCACTTCTCGCTGCGACCTGTTTTTCTTCGCATTTATCTGCCGCTTTCTGCCCCGAACGCCTTGATACGTCTTGGCCTTCGAAGCAAACATGGCTCAAACGAACGAGCGCAGAAAGAACATGGCCACCGATCCTGAACCCCCCACATCCACCGCATCACCACGCGCCTTCCGCGCCGCCCAGTACGTGCGCATGTCCACCGAGCATCAGCAGTACTCCACGCACAACCAGGCGGACAAGATCCGCGAGTACGCCGATCGGCGCGGCATCAAGATCGTCCGCACCTATGCCGACGAGGGCAAAAGCGGGCTGTCCATCGATGGCAGGGCCTCCCTGCAACGCCTGATTGCCGATGTCGAATCCGGCAACACCGACTTCAACCTGATCCTGGTCTACGACGTCAGCCGCTGGGGCCGGTTTCAGGATGCGGACGAGTCGGCGTATTACGAGTACATCTGCAAGCGCAAGAACATCCACGTTGCCTACGTCGCCGAGCAGTTTGAAAACGATGGTTCCCCCGTCTCCACCATCGTCAAAGGCGTCAAGCGCGCCATGGCCGGTGAATACAGCCGGGAACTCTCGGCCAAGGTCTTTGCCGGTCAGTGCCGCCTGATCGAGATGGGCTTTCGCCAGGGCGGCCCTGCTGGCTTTGGCCTGCGTCGGGTGTTGATCGACCAGACCGGTGCCGTCAAGTGCGAACTCAAACGCGGCGAGCACAAAAGCCTGCAGACAGATCGGGTGATCCTGATGCCAGGCCCCGACTTTCAAGTGGCCACCGTCAACCAGATCTACCGCTGGCTGGTGGAGGAGGATTTACCGATTGCTGAAATCGTCAAACGCCTGAACGACCAGCCCATCTACACCGACCTGGACCGCCCATGGACCTACAGCACCGTGCGCCAGGTGCTGACCAACGAAAAGTACATCGGCAACAACGTTTACAACCGCCGCTCTTTCAAGCTCAAGAAGAAGCATGTCGACAACCCGCCCGAGATGTGGATCCGCAAGGAGGGGGCGTTTGACGGCATCGTGCCGGTGGCCACCTTCATGGCCGCCCAGGAAATCCTGGCCGAACGCAGCAAGAAGCTGACCGATGCCGAACTGCTCGACCACCTCAAGGCGCTGTACGCCGAATGCGGACGCCTATCGGGCTTCATTATCGACCAGGCCCCGGCATTGCCCAGTGCCGCCACCTACATCCAGCGCTTTGGCAGCCTGACCCGGGCCTACGAGCTGGTGGGCTACCACTACCCGCGCAGCACCGAATTCCTGGAAATCAACCGCCGCCTGCGCCAGCTGCACCCCGAAATCGTCAGCCGCACCGAGCACACCATCGCCGAGCTGGGCGGTCACATCACCCGCGACCCCAAGACTGATCTGCTGACCCTCAACGACGAGCTGGTCATCAGCCTGGTGCTGGCCCGCTGCCAGACCGCCGCCAACGGCCACCAGCGCTGGCGCATCCGGTTCGACCCGGCGAAGTTCGACCCGGACATCACGGTCGCCATTCGGCTCGACGCCGCCAACACCCAGGAGCTGGACTACTACCTGCTGCCCCGGCTGGACCTGCCGGAGCAGGAAATCCGCGTCAGCAACAAGAACAGCGCCGACTTCGAATGCTTTCGCTTTGACGACCTGAACTTCTTTTATGGCATGTCCGAGCGGGAGCGCCTGCAGCGCCGCATCTGACCCCACCCCAGCGCCAAAACATCCACTACCCAGAAAGGAAGCCCACCCATGACCCCCACACCAACCCGCCCACCCCAGAACAGGAGCCCATCATGCTGACTGGCACCCCCGAGACCGTCACACTTGTCCCGATCAACCGGATCGAGATCCTCAACTCCCGCGACCGCAACATGAAGGTCTTTGAGGAAATCGTGGACAACATCCGCACCATCGGCCTCAAGAAACCCATCACCGTGGCCGAGCGCCCGGGTGACGATGGCGAACCGCGCTACGTGCTGGTCTGCGGCGAGGGGCGATTGAATGCCTTCCGTATTCTGGGCGAAACCCACATCCCCGCCCTGGTGGTGGATGTGAGCGATGAAGACGCTTTCATCATGAGCCTGGCCGAAAACATCGCCCGGCGCGGCTACCGCCCGCTGGAGATCCTGGCCGACATCGAGGTGCTGAGGAAACGCGGCTACAGCGCCGAGATCATCATCCAGAAGACGGGCTTGTCGCCCAAGTACGTCAAAGACATCGTCTTCCTGCTCGACCAGGGGGAGGAGCGCCTGATCGAGGGCGTGCAGCGCGGCACCATCCCGCTGACCACCGCCCTGGAAATCGCCCGCGCCAACGAGAACGCCAGCACCACTGGAGAAGACGGCCAAGCCAACCTGGGCGACCTGCTGCAAGAGGCTTATGAAAACGGCCAGCTCAAAGGCCGCCAGATCATCGAAGCCAAGCGCCTGATCGAAAAGCGCCTGGAGCACGGCCCCGCATCCCCCAACCGGGACCAGATCAAACCGCCCACATCCAGCTATAGCCTGGTGCGGACCTATCAGCGCGAGGTGGAACGCCAGCGCAAGATGGTCCTGAAAGCCGAGCACGCCCACCAACGCCTGCTTCTGGTGGTGCAGGGCCTCAAAAAGCTCTTTGCCGACGAGCACTTCGTGAACCTGTTGCGCGCCGAAGGCCTGGACACCCTGCCCAAGTACCTGGCCGAGCGGATCAACACCCTGGGCAGCGCCGCCAACCCGATGACACCGACCACCCCCGAACCCAAAGGAGCCACCACATGAACCTAGCCATGAACCATATGCAGCCGAACCCGCGATCCAACCTGACCGAGATGTACCCCGGCATCTACCAGCCCGGCCGTGGTGACGATCACCACGACGGCCCGAACCTGCCGACCGCGCCCCTCAACACCCTGCTGGGCTTCGAGCTGGAGACCTACCAGGTGCCGCTGGACCAACTGCTGCCCAGCAAGAAGGTCCCTGACGGCGTGATGAGCACCCGCAAGTACAAGCAGATCGTCTCCAGCATCAACGAGGTGGGGTTGATCGAACCCCTGTCCATCCTGCACCCCGATGCCAAGAAGTCGGAGTACCTGCTGCTGGACGGCCACTTGCGCGTACTGGCGCTGAAAGAGCTGGGCCTGCACGAAGCCCCCTGCCTGTTTGCCAAAGATGATGAGACCTACACGTACAACCACAGGGTCAACCGGCTCTCGACCATCCAGGAGCACTACATGATCCGCCGCGCCATCGACCGGGGCGTGAGCAAGGAGCGCCTGGCCCGGGCGTTCAACGTCAACCTCAGCTCCATCAACCGGCGAATCAACCTGCTCGAAGGGATCTGCCCCGAGGCCATCACCTTGCTGCAAGACAAGCAGTTCACCCCAGACGTCACGCGCATCCTGCGCAACATGAAGGCCGCCCGCCAGGTGGAAGCGGTGGAGCTGATGATCGCCAGCAACACCATCACCGTGGCGCATGCCGAAGCCCTGCTCAAGGCCACGCCGCCGGAGCAGCGCACCGACGTAAAGTCAGCCGAGCGGGAGAAGAAGACCGCCCCCATCGAGCAGATCGAAAAGCTGGAGCGGGAGATGAACCAAGTACAGGAGAAGTACCAGGAGGCCGAGTCCAACTACGGCTCCGACCTGCTCAACCTGGTGGTGGCCAAGGGCTACCTCACCAAACTTCTGGCCAACGAGGCCGTCAAGAGCTACATCGGCCGCCACGAGCCGGAAATCCTGACCCACCTGGAACTGGTGGTGAACACCGTCAGCATGGAGGAGGCGGTCCAGCAGCAACAGGAGGCGGAGGCTTGAACCCTTCTACTCCTGAGAAATATTTTTTATGACGGTATGGGCCGTACGGCTGAGTACAGGATACAATGTTCAAGTTCTTACAGAACTTTACTTTGTTACTCCCCGCGGCTGCGCTCCTCTGAGTGATACGGCATTGCGGTAGCCTGGCTAAAACACATTCAAACCCACGCCGTATCGAGGAAACTCGTCAATTTTATGACAAGTCGCCAAGCAAAACTACAGGAAGACACCTATTTCAGGGTGATGCGCATCCTGCAAGACAACCCAGACCTTACGCAGCGCGAACTGGCCGAGAAACTGGGTATCAGCGTCGGCGGGTTGAATTACTGTCTGAAAGCACTGATGGAGAAAGGTTTGGTGAAGATGAAAAACTTCGCCAACTCCAAAAACAAGTTCGGCTATGTCTATGTGCTGACCCCGACTGGGATGGCTGAAAAGGCTTCCATTACGCACCGCTTCTTGCAGCGCAAGATGGATGAATATGAAGCCCTGAAAGCGGAAATCGAAGCGCTAAAGTCTGAAATTGATAAATTTGGCGGGGAAAGAGCTCAAAAAGCATGATTAACGTCACCCCCGTCATCCTCTGTGGTGGTTCCGGCACCCGTCTGTGGCCGCTGTCCCGTGCAGGCTTCCCGAAGCAGTTCCTCTCCCTGACCGGTAACGAGACCCTTTTCCAGCAAGCCGCGCAACGGCTGGTGGCGCTGGGCGCTGACGACATCCAGGTTGCCAAACCACTGATCGTCACTGGCGAAGAGCACCGCTTCCTAGCATCCGAACAATTGCGCGAAGCTGGCATTGAGCTTGGTGCAGCTTTACTGGAGCCGGTTGGCCGAAACACTGCCCCAGCACTTGCATTGGCTGCGCTAGCCGCCCAAGCCGATGGTGTGGATCCCGTGCTGGTCGTCACGCCTGCCGACCAGACCGTGGCCAACACAGCCGCTTTCACCCAGGCCGTGCAGCAAGCCGTGCGCGAGGCGGACCGCGGCAGTATCGTCATCTTAGGTATCACTCCCGACCGGCCCGAAACCGGCTATGGCTATATCCAGGCTCAAGCCAAAAGCGACGCTGGCGCCATGTTCGTCCAGCGCTTTGTCGAAAAGCCAAACGCCGATACAGCGCAACAGTACCTCAACGAAGGCGACTACTACTGGAACGCCGGCATGTTCGTACTCAAGGCCTCGGTCTGGTTGACTGCGCTAGCCGTTTTCCGACCAGACATTGCCAATGTCACCACAGCCGCGTGGGATGCCAAAACACAAGACAACACCTTTGTGCGCCCGGGTAAGGCAGAGTTCACTGCCATTCCAAGCGAATCCATCGACTACGCAGTCATGGAGCGCTGCCCTGGCAGCGACTTCCCCATCAAAATGGTTCCGCTCGATGCCGGCTGGAGCGACCTCGGCGCCTGGGATGCAGTATGGAACGTACTGCCCAAGGACGACCAAGGCAATGCCCACCTGGGCGATGTGCTAACCACCGACAGCCGAAATACGCTAGTTCATGCATCCAGCCGGTTGGTCAGCCTAGTCGGCGTTGAAGACCTCATCGTCATCGAAACGCCTGATGCCGTGCTTGTGGCTGACAAGAGTCGCAGTCAAGACGTGAAACGCATCGTCACACAGCTGCAAGCCACTCAACGCGAAGAACATACCCTGCACCGCAAGGTGCACCGCCCCTGGGGCTGGTACGACAGCATCGACGAAGGCGGCCGCTTCAAGGTCAAGCGCATCCTGGTTAAACCGAAAGCCAGCCTCAGCCTGCAAAAACACCACCACCGGGCCGAGCACTGGGTCGTCGTCAAAGGGACGGCCGAAATCACCAATGGGGACAAGGTGCTGCTGCTTACTGAAAACCAGTCCACCTACATCCCATTGGGCGAGGTGCACCGCCTGGCCAACCCCGGTGCCATTCCGCTCGAAATCATCGAGGTGCAGTCGGGCAGCTACCTGGGAGAAGACGACATCGTCCGATTTGAAGACCACTACGGGCGATCAACGTCATGAGTCAGTTCCCCAAGATCTATATAGCAGGCCACCGGGGCATGGTGGGTTCGGCCATCCTGCGCCAGTTGCTGGCCCAAGGTCATCCGGCTGATCGCATCGTCACTCGCACCCACGCCGAGCTGGACCTTACTGACCAAGCTTCCGTCCGCACCTTCTTCGAGACCGAAAAGCCCGACCAGGTCTACTTGGCCGCGGCCAAGGTGGGAGGCATCCACGCCAACAACAACTACCCGGCCGAATTCATCTATCAAAACCTGATGATGGAAGCCAACATCATCGACGCCGCCTTCTGCAACGGCGTGAAGAAGCTGCTGTTCCTCGGCTCCAGCTGCATCTACCCCAAGCTTGCGCCTCAGCCGATGAAGGAAGATGCCATGCTGACAGGTACCCTGGAACCCACCAACGAGCCCTACGCCATCGCCAAGATTGCCGGCATCAAGCTCTGCGAAAGCTACAACCGCCAGTACGGCGAAAGCGAGGGGGTGGACTACCGCAGCGTCATGCCTACCAACCTCTACGGCTCGGGCGATAACTACCACCCGGAAAACTCTCATGTCATTCCGGCTTTGATCCGCCGCTTCCACGAAGCCAAGGTCAGCAACGAGCCGAGTGTTGCCATTTGGGGTACCGGTACGCCCCGACGGGAATTTCTCTACGTCGATGACATGGCCGCTGCCTGTGTCCACGTCATGAATCTCGACAAGGCCACCTACGACCAGTACACCCTACCCATGCTCAGCCACATCAACGTGGGTTGTGGGGAAGACATCACCATCCGCCAAGTAGCCGAAGCCATTGGCAAGACCGTAGGTTACCAGGGCGAAATCACCTTCGACCCCAGCAAACCCGACGGCGCACCTCGGAAGCTCATGGACAGCTCGCGCATCAATGCGCTTGGTTGGAAAGCTAAAGTGGGACTGGAAGCCGGGTTAAATGCTGCCTACCAAGATTTCCTAACCAATTACGCTATCAAGAATTGAAGGCCATTACTGTGACTACAAAAGGCAAAGTTGCTCTCATCACTGGCATTACCGGACAAGATGGTTCCTACCTCGCCGAATTCCTGCTTGAAAAAGGCTACATCGTCCACGGTATCAAGCGCCGTGCGTCTTCATTCAATACCCAGCGCGTCGACCATATCTACCAAGACCCGCACGTAGACAATGCCCGCTTTAAGCTGCACTACGGCGACTTGTCTGATACAAGCAACCTGGTGCGCATCATCCAGGAAACCCAACCCGACGAAATTTACAACCTGGGTGCCCAAAGCCATGTAGCCGTGAGCTTTGAGTCGCCGGAGTACACGGCAGACGTGGTTGCGAACGGTACTCTGCGACTACTCGAAGCCATCCGTATCCTCGGCCTGGAAAAGAAAACCCGCTTTTACCAAGCCAGCACCAGCGAACTGTTTGGACTGGTGCAAGAGACTCCACAAAAAGAAACCACACCGTTCTATCCGCGCAGTCCCTATGCCGTCGCCAAGATGTACGCGTACTGGATTGTGGTGAACTATCGCGAGGCGTACGGCATGTATGCCTGCAACGGCATCTTGTTCAACCATGAAAGCCCGCGCCGGGGCGAAACCTTCGTCACCCGTAAGATCACCCGTGGCCTTGCCAACATTGCCCAAGGGCTTGAAGACTGCCTCCACATGGGCAACCTGGATGCCCTGCGCGACTGGGGCCACGCCAAAGACTACGTGCGCATGCAATGGATGATGCTGCAGCAAGACCAGCCCGATGACTTCGTCATTGCCACGGGCGTGCAATACAGCGTGCGGCAGTTCATTGAATGGAGTGCTCAAGAACTAGGCGTCACCCTGCGCTTTAAAGGCCAAGGTGTCGACGAAGTTGCCATTGTGGAAAAGATCGAGGGCGACAAGTGCCCGGCCCTGCAGGTTGGGAAAACCATCGTCCGAATTGATCCTCGCTATTTCCGCCCTACCGAAGTCGAAACACTTCTCGGTGACCCCAGCAAGGCCAAACAGAAACTCGGCTGGGTACCGGAAATCACCGTTCAACAAATGTGCCACGAAATGGTAGCCTCTGACCTGCAAGAGGCCCAACGCCACGCACTGCTCAAGGCCAACGGCTACAAAGTTAATGTGAGCATGGAGTGAAATTCTCTTGACGGGATTGACTACTTAGGCTGCCAACAAAAATTCGCAAGCCTAATAACTTCACACCATATTTACTTACATGTGAGAAAAAATTATGCCGCTACAAAACATTAAATTGTCAGTTATAGGTCTGGGTTATGTAGGTCTTCCTCTTGCCGTCGAATTCGGTCGCAAACGCCCCGTAGTCGGCTTCGACATCAACCAGCGCCGCATCGACGAACTCAAATCCGGCAACGACTTCACCCTTGAGACCACACAAGAAGAACTCGCTGCCGCCAAACAGCTCAGCTACACCACCAACCTGGACGACCTGCACAGTTGCAACTGCTACATCGTCACCGTCCCCACCCCCATCGACGAATACAAGCGCCCGGACCTCAGCCCCCTCATCAAGGCCAGTGAAACCGTCGGCAAGGTACTCAAAAAGGGCGACATCGTCATTTACGAATCGACCGTTTACCCTGGTTGTACAGAGGAAGATTGTGTCCCTGTCCTGGAAAAGCATTCCGGACTCAAGTTCAACCTCGACTTTTACTGCGGATATAGCCCGGAGCGTATTAACCCTGGCGATAAAGAACACCGCGTCACCACCATCAAGAAAGTGACGTCCGGTTCGACACCCGAAATCGCTGAACTTGTTGATGCGCTTTACAACGAGATCATCACAGTCGGTACCCATAAGGCCGAAAGTATTAAGGTCGCCGAAGCTGCTAAGGTCATCGAAAACACCCAGCGTGACCTCAACATCGCGCTCATAAACGAGTTGGCGCTCATCTTCAATAAGATGGGTATCGACACCGAGGCGGTGTTGAAGGCGGCCGGTAGCAAGTGGAACTTTCTTCCCTTCCGCCCGGGCCTGGTCGGAGGCCACTGCATTGGTGTTGACCCCTACTACCTCACCCACAAAGCCCAAGCCCTCGGCTACCACCCGGAAATAATTCTGGCGGGCCGACGTCTTAACGACAGCATGGGCACCTACGTCGTCGCCCAACTGGTCAAGGCCATGACCAAAAAGCGCATCCAGGTTGAAGGCGCCAAAGTGCTGGTCATGGGCCTGACCTTCAAGGAAAACTGCCCCGATCTGCGCAACACTCGTGTTGTCGATATCGTTGCCGAGCTAAAAGACTACAACTGCGACGTCGATGTGTACGACCCTTGGGTGTCCGTCGAAGAAGCACAGCACGAATATGGCATCACGCCCATCGCCAAACGCAATACTGGCGGTTACGACGCCATCATCCTCGCCGTCGCACACCACCAATTTAAAGACATGGGTGCTGCTGCAATTCGGGCTTTGGGTAAGGCCACAGCAGTACTTTACGACCTGAAGTACGTCCTGTCGGCGCAAGAATCGGATTTGAGGTTGTGATCATGACTGCCTACGATTCCCTCAAAAACCAACTTCAAGCGGAGCCCAAAACCTGGCTGATCACCGGTGTGGCCGGTTTCATCGGCAGCAACCTGCTTGAAGCGCTGCTCAAACTGAACCAGCGCGTCATTGGTCTGGATAATTTCAGTACCGGCCACCAACGCAACCTCGACGAGGTTAAAACCCTCGTTACCCCAGCGCAATGGGCCCATTTCAATTTCATTGAAGGTGATATCCAAACCCTGGATGACTGCCGTAGAGCTTGTAACGGTGTGGACTACGTCTTGCATCAAGCTGCCCTCGGCTCCGTCCCCCGCAGCATCGAAGATCCCATCACCACCAACCAGAACAACATCGATGGCTTCCTCAACATGCTTGTCGCCGCACGCGACGCCAAAGTGAAGCGCTTCGTCTACGCCGCCAGCAGCTCCACCTACGGCGACCACCCCGACCTGCCCAAAACCGAAAACAAAATCGGCAAACCCCTCTCGCCCTACGCCGTCACCAAACTGGTCAACGAACTCTACGCCGACGTCTTCGCAAAAACCTACGGCTTCAAAACCATAGGTTTACGGTATTTCAATGTCTTTGGTCCCCGCCAGGATCCCAATAGTGCCTATGCGGCAGTTATCCCAAAGTGGACATCTTCGCTTATTAATGGCGACACGGTGTATATCAATGGGGATGGCGAGACTAGTCGGGATTTTTGCTTTATCGAAAACGTAATGCAGATTAATCTGCTAGCCGCAACAGCTGGAAAACCTGAAGCAATCAATCAGGTCTACAACGTCGCTGTCGGACAGCGCACCACACTTAATCAATTGTTCGAACAGTTATTGCTCAATTTGTTGCCCCTATATCCAAAATTGCATGGTGCCAAGCCCGTATACCGCGAATTTCGAGCTGGTGATGTCAAGCACTCTCTTGCCGATATCGATAAGGCGTCGAAATTATTGGGCTATCAGCCTACCCATCTCCTTTGCGATGGACTGAAAGTAGCTACGCAGTGGTACGCGGAAAAGCTGAAATGAGTTTGCACCAAAGATCTCGAGTTGTAATGCAGTCAGCACAATTGTTTGATGAAAAATTAAATTGATGGCCCGTCATTCCAAGCGATCTCCGACAAAGCTACTACCGCTGTTGGCACAATTATTCCGACACATCAGCCCAAGGCGGCGTTTTCAATTCGGGCTGATGATAGGTTTGACGTTGATCAGTTCCGTTGCAGAAGTTGTAAGTCTTGGTGCGGTTGTCCCGTTCGTCGGAATTCTGACCCAGCCGGAAAAGATATTTAATGGCACTATTTTTTCCGGTTACATACACTGGATGGGAATAACCGCAGCAAGTGAGTTGGTTCTTCATTTAGCCATAGCGTTTTCTGTAGCTGCACTATTTGCAGCAGGAATGCGATTGCTATTGCTGTGGGTAAGCATTCGTTTGTCTAATGTTACCGGCGCTGATTTGAGTGTTGAAATCTATCGGAAAACTCTGTATCAGCCCTATCTAGTTCACGTTGCACGCAGTAGTAGCGAAATCATTAGTGGAATTACTCAGAAGGTTACCGCTGCAACCAGTGTGTTGACTTCGTTAATCACGGTTGTGACTTCGGCCGCACTTTTTGTATCAATAACTATTACCTTGTTTTTCATTGATCCCTATGTTGCTCTGATTGCCATGATGGTTTTTGGAACAGGCTATTGTTTGATTGCATGGAAGTCCAGGATGCGGCTGCGGAGCAACAGCCAATGCATTGCAGAGCAGCAGACGCAGGTAGTCAAATCACTTCAAGAGGGCTTGGGTGCGATACGCGATGTGCTTCTCGATGGAACTCAGACCATCTATACAAATATATATAAAAATTCGATTCAGCAACTGCAAAAAGCCACTGGGCAAAATCAGTATATCACCCTAGGTCCAAGGTATGTGATGGAGGCGTTAGGGATGATATTGGTTGCCATCTTTGCGTACGGTCTCGGCAATCAACCGGGTGGAATAGGGGCTGCGCTCCCAGTACTGGGTGCCTTGGCATTAGGAGCGCAGCGGTTGATGCCTTTGTTGCAGCAGCTCTACGGCAACTGGTCGGTCGTCGCAGGTAGCCAAGCAACTTTGAAAGATGTTTTGGCCCTGTTGGATCAGCCCTTACCCGACTATATTCATAGACTGCAACCCCAGCCGATCGTGTTTAAGCACGAAGTGCGCTTCGAATCGGTTTGTTTTCGTTACGGGAAGGAGGGAGCATGGATACTAAAAAACATATCGCTTTCCATTCCTAAAGGTGTCCGTATCGGATTTATCGGAAAGACGGGTAGCGGCAAAAGCACCTTGCTTGACTTATTCATGCTCTTGCTGGAGCCGTTAAGCGGACAAATCTTTGTAGATGGGAGCCTTCTTACAGCTGAGGATTCTCGGTCATGGCAGATTGCGATTGCGCATGTGCCACAGCACATATACCTGTCGGACGCCACGATTGCCGAAAACATCGCGTTTGGAGTAGAGCGGCACAGAATAGATCTCGAGCTCGTAAAAAGTGCAGCAAAGCAAGCACAGTTAGCCGATTTTATAGAGGGGTCTCCTGACGGCTATGACACCTTTGTCGGCGAAAGGGGCGTCCGACTGAGTGGTGGACAACGCCAAAGAATCGGGATCGCCCGAGCACTTTACAAGAAGGCCCAAATACTTATTTTTGACGAGGCCACCAGTGCGCTGGATACAGACACTGAGAGAGCAGTAATGTCAGCGATCGAAAGTCTGAATCGCGAATTGACCATTCTGATGGTTGCACACCGTCTTTCGACCCTCCAGAAATGCGACGTGATCGTGCAGCTGGAGGCTGGTAGCGTATCGACAAGCGGTCCTTACGAAAAAATCGCAATCAAAACTAGCGATTAATAACTTTATCTAAGCAGATAATCCATCTTAACTTTTCGACTCAATAGAAATTCGAGAAAAATATGCTAACCAATTCATCAATACTTTTGACTGGCGGGACTGGGTCCTTCGGAAATACGTTTGTTCCATTAACTCTAGCTAAATACAACCCAAAGAAAATTATTATTTTTTCACGGGATGAAATGAAACAGTGGGAAATGGCCAAAAAGTTTGGAAGCGACAATCGTGTTCGGTTTTTTATTGGCGATGTACGTGACAGAGACCGAATGTATCGTGCACTAGACGGCGTGGATTATGTGGTACATGCTGCCGCTACCAAAATAGTTCCAACGGCTGAATACAACCCATTTGAATGCATCAAGACAAATGTCAATGGTGCTATGAATTTGATCGACGCATGTATAGACAAAAAAGTGAAGGGAGTAATCGCTCTATCAACCGACAAAGCAAGTAGTCCAACCAATCTCTACGGTGCCACAAAGCTTACATCAGACAAGTTATTTGTTGCTGGTAATGCATATTCAGGGGAGCATGGAACAAGATTTTCCGTTGTTCGTTATGGGAATGTCATGGGTTCGCGTGGATCAGTCTTACCGTTTTTTATGTCAATCCGGAACAAAGGGGTTTTGCCGATTACTGATCAGCGCATGACGCGTTTCATGATCTCTTTGGAACAGGCTGTGGAATTGGTATGGTACGCATTCGATGATATGGAAGGGGGTGAAATTTATGTAAAGAAGATCCCTTCAATGAAGGTGACATCGATGGCAAAAGTTGTTGCACCTAATGCCAAGCATGAAATCGTAGGTATCCGTCCAGGGGAAAAACTGCACGAACAAATGATCGGTGTTGAAGACTCACTATACACATACGAATATCACGGGCATTTTAAAATTCTCCCTGCTATTAATAACTGGGATCAAGACGTAAATCGAATCAAGGCAGGAAAACGTGTACCAGAAGGATTCAGCTATACCAGTGATAACAATACTGAATGGATGAGTGACGCCGACCTACAATCCTGGATCGACGCGAACCGTGCCAAGATCGGAACGATCTGACTAGCTAGGATTTGCTTATGTATGTCGCAATCATCCCGGCACGTGGAGGAAGTAAAAGAATTCCACGGAAAAACATTAAAGACTTTCATGGAAAACCCATGATCGCTTGGTCTATTGAGGCAGCAAAACAGTCGGGATTGTTCGACAAAATTGTCGTGTCGACCGACGACTATGAAATTGCTACGATCTCCAAGTCGTATGGGGCCGATGTGCCCTTTATGCGCCCCATGACTCTTGCAGACGACCATACTCCAACTGTCCCCGTCATCGCACAAGGGATATCCGCATTGGCGGATTGCGGTGTATTCCCTGATTTCATTTGCTGCATATATCCTTGCGCCCCATTCCTCCGTTCAGATGATCTAGTCGCCGGTTTGACGCTTCTGCAAGAGAGCGGTTCAAACTTCGCGTACCCTGTAGCGGAGTACGCTCACCCCGTACAGCGGTCTCTTTTGAGGTCAGAAAATGGGAAGATGGAATTTCTATATCCTGAATATGAACTAACTCGCACTCAAGACCTACCTCCGACTTTCCACGATGTAGGCCAATTCTATTGGGGACGTACGGGCGCTTGGTCCGCCCAGAGAAGAATGCACTCAGAAGGTGCAGGATTGGTAGTACCTCATTGGCGTGTCGTTGATATCGACACGATCGATGATTGGCAACGCGCTGAGATGCTGTTTGCTCTTCTGGGTGAGAAGGGAGGCAGTTCGTTATGAGTAATCATCATCAGAATGTGCTTATCCTGGGTGCAAGTGGGCTGCTTGGCAGCACAATATCGTCTGGATCATATCTCCGGCACTATCGCTGCTTCGCTCAGGGACGCGGACCTGAAGCTGATATCCAAACAGACCTTCAGGAAGTCGATCAGGCTCGCGAAATGCTGGAGCAAACGCAGCCGACCGCTATCATCAATCTGGTCGGGCTCACAAATGTGGATTTATGCGAACAATCTCCAAATGAGGCCTACAGGGTTAATGTGCGAACCCTGCAGAACGTCCTGAAGGCAGCTGAGTCACTTTCTTTCAAACCTCGTTTGGTTCACATTTCGACGGATCAAGTTTACGACGGATTCGGCCCACATCGAGAAGAGGACGTTACTTTGACCAACTACTATGCTTTTTCAAAATATGCTGCAGAGTTAGTCGCAATCGTGGGAAACGGTCTTATATTGCGCACCAACTTCTTCGGAAAGAGCCGTGTAGAAAAGCGCAAAAGCTTCACAGACTGGCTGTATCAGGAACTCATCGCTGGTCGTGAAATTCAGGTGTTTGAAGATGTGTTGTTCAGCCCACTATCAATGGACAGCTTATGTAAGGTAATCGAGAAGACAGTTACCTCGAACCTTACAGGCATTTTTAATGTTGGTGGACACGAAGGATTAAGCAAAGCTGATTTCGCTTTTCAGTTCGCTGAATTAACAGGATTACCGAAAACAAAAATGAGGCGCGTCAAAATAAGTGATGCGAGGTTTATAAAAACCTATCGTCCAAAAGATATGCGAATGAATGTTACTGCAATCGAGAATGGGTTAGGCATAATTTTACCAAACCTAAGAACAGAACTTGAACACGTTGCTCAGGAGTACAAACCATGAATGCAAACTCTTCTTTTTTAATCGATAATAAAAGGGTGGGCGCTGAAAGCCCAGTATATTTCATCGCTGACATTGCGGCAAACCACGATGGCGACTTGGAGCGTGCCAAGGATCTAATTTTCCTTGCCGCAGAGGCAGGAGCTGATGCGGCCAAGTTCCAACACTTCAAGCCTGAAACCATTGTCAGCGACCATGGTTTTCGTTCACTCGGGGGAGCGCAGTCACACCAAGCAGGCTGGACAAAATCCGTCGTTGAAGTTTACAAAGATGCGAGCGTCAGCCTTGAATGGTCGGAAAAGCTTAAAGAAACATGTGAGAAGGCAGGGATTACTTTTTTCACGAGCCCCTATAGTATTGATCTTGTCGATCATATTGAGTCGTATGTCCCAGCCTACAAAATTGGCTCGGGTGACATTACGTGGTTGGAGATGATTGAGTATATCGCAGCAAAAGGTAAACCTTACATTTTGGCAAGCGGGGCATCCACGTTCGACGATGTCCAGCGCGCGGTAAGTGCTGCCATTGTTTTGAATGGCAATATTTGTCTAATGCAATGCAACACTAACTACACGGCTAGCCTTGAGAACTTCAAGTACATCCAACTTAACGTCTTGAAGGCATTCCGAGAAATGTACCCAAATATGGTACTCGGTCTAAGTGATCACACCCCTGGGCATGCAACGGTACTTGGTTCCGTTGCACTAGGTGCCAAGATGATCGAAAAGCACTTCACGGACGACATTAATCGTGAGGGTCCTGATCATAAATTCGCCATGGATCCCCGATCCTGGCGCGAAATGGTCGACAGGACCAGAGAGCTTGAAAATGCGTTGGGTAACGGCGTCAAGAAGGTTGAGGAGAATGAAGAACAAACCGTCATTCTCCAGCGACGAGCAATTCGTCTGGCGTCGAAGTTGTCGGCGGGCGCTGTCCTTCAGCGTGGAGACCTGGAAGTTTTACGGCCATGCCCCAACGACGGGCTGCCGCCTTACCTGCTTAACAAAGTTATTGGGAGGACGCTGCGTCAAGACATGCAAAAAGGTGAGCATCTTAAATGGATAGATCTCGAGTAGCCCTAGTTATTCCCGCGTTCAATGAAGCATCCACGATATTTACCGTCGTAACTGCCGCTATCAAATATGGCCAGCCAATTGTAGTAAACGACAATTCGCAAGACGATACCGCCAAGATAGCGAAGGCTGCGGGTGCGGTCGTTGTAAGCCATGTGGAAAATCAAGGCTATGATGGCGCATTGGAATCGGGTTTCAGGGAAGCGACTCGCCTTCAGTTTGATTACATCATTACACTTGATGCAGATGGTCAGCATGATCCTTCGCTATTGCAGGAATTTGTCGCCGCAATGGAGGGCGGCTTCTCATTGGTGTTGGGCGTAAGAAGCTCAAAAGCTCGGCTGGCGGAACATATTTTCGCGATGTACACGCGATCCCGTTATGGAGTACTGGATCCACTGTGTGGAATGAAGGGGTACCGGAGAGACCTGTATGAGCATATAGGGCATTTCGACACTTACAAATCGATCGGTACAGAGCTGATGTTAAGGTCGATTGCCTCCGGCACAACCTTCAAACAAGTGCATTTTCAAGTTCAGGATCGCGCAGACGCACCACGGTTTGGCCGCTCGATTGCAGCCAACCTAAAGATCCTAAGGGCTCTATTCATGTGGATTTTCGGCAGTGTTCGTGGGTGACACGTGATGTAATCAAAAACCTATCAATGCAGATTGATTGTCTATTTGCGCATTTTTTATCAGACTCAAGCGTACGGCTTGGCTTTGAGGAGTAAAAAAATAAATACTCTTTAAAATAACTCGTGAATTAGTGTGCAAAATTTTGCTAAATATTTGTCTGCAAAACGAAAGAAAATAAAATGAAAGATTTTTCAAAACTTTATGATGACGCGTATTTCGCGAATCGACGCAGTAACGATCTGCGGCGCATGAAGGCATTTGGGCAAGAGAAATCCTTCCTGAAGAAATATATATCGCTAGATGGCCGTGTTTGCGACGTAGGATGTTCGACAGGTGAATTCTTAAATGCCATCGAATGGACTGGACGCCGTTATGGTATGGAGATCAGCGAAGAAGCCAAGGAACTAGCCACGCAATCGGGCATCGCATTTGACAAAGATATTTTCACGGAAAAAGATTATTTTGACACGGTGATCTTCAGAGGAACAATCCAACATCTCCCCGACCCTTTTCTTTATATTCAGAAGGCATACATGTCTTTGAAGAAAGGTGGGCACATCGTGTTTTTAGCCACACCCAATGCTAACAGCATCGTCTATAAGATATGGAACACGCTTCCCGCACTCAACCCACGCTACAACTTCTATATTCCCTCAGACGTTACACTGAAGAACGTGCTAGAGAACTATGACTTCTGTATATTAGAGACTGAAAAACCCTATATTTTTTCACCCTACGCACGACCATTCTTCGATCATCTTAAGTTCCTTTCGTGTTTGGTCTTGCATCAGAAACCGACTTTTGCATTCTGGGGGAACATGATGAACATGATCGCAAGTAAAGACTAATGGCTATGCCATCGGAGACCAACCTGGGCGATATAGCATTGGGAGAAGAGATGCATGGATGGGTGAGAGATCTGTTTCCCATCTGTCGCAGCATTACTGGGTCAGGGGTTCGAAAGACTCTGGATTACTTAACTACCATCTTGCCTGATATGCGAATCAGAGCGGTCCCCAGCGGTACAACTGCATTCGATTGGACTGTCCCCGATGAATGGAATATTTCTAAAGCGTTCATTGAAGACATAGAGGGTAATGTCCTGGTAGATTTCAGGCGAAACAACCTGCATGTGATGGGATATTCAACACCAATCGATGCCTGGATGACGTTAGATGAGTTACAACCTCATCTGCATTCGATACCTGACAGACTAGACACCATTCCTTATGTGACATCCTACTATTCAAGGAACTGGGGATTTTGCCTAACCCAGCGACAAAGGGATGCCTTGCCTCGTGAGGGTAAACTGCACGTTGTCATCGACAGCACACTTCAACCAGGGCAACTTAACTACGGCGAGTTAATTTTGCCTGGACAGGAGGATCGGGAAATATTTTTCTCCACCTACGTGTGCCATCCCTCAATGGCAAATAATGAACTGTCTGGACCTGTGGTGTGCACGGCACTGGCGCGTTGGGTCAGAGGGCTGACGCAGCGTCGCTATACCTACCGTTTCATCTTCATACCAGAGACCATAGGCTCGATAGTCTATTTATCCATGCACCACGAAGAGTTAAAGCGGAATGTGATCGCGGGCTTTAACCTCACGTGCGTGGGCGATGATCGCGCATATTCCTTCCTTCCCAGCCGAGAGGGTGATACCCTCGCAGATCGCGTGGCTCTTCAAGCGCTGAAGACCAGTGGCGTTGATTACAAGAAATATAGCTTTCTGACCAGAGGCAGCGACGAGCGTCAGTACTGCTGGCCAGGCATAAATCTGCCCATTGTATCGATCATGCGGAGCAAGTATGGCACCTTCCCAGAATATCACACATCAGACGATGACCTAAGTCTAGTAACCCCGAATGGATTGGCTGGAGCACTGGCGTTGCACATGGAATGTGTGAAGATAGTGGAGGCTGATCGTATTTACGTCAATAAAGGAATGTGTGAGCCTAATCTAGGACGCCGAGGGTTATACCCATTGATAAGTTCATTGGAGGGTAAAACATTTTCACGATCCTTGTTAGACTTTTTGATATATTGCGACGGCAATCGTAGTTTGCTTGAGATAGCAGAAATACTAGAAAAATCTCTTGACGAAATACTGTTGATAGCAGAAACGCTAAGAGCGCATGGATTGGTTGAGGAATAGTAAATAGAAGATGAGTATTTTCAATTTTCAACTCGGGCCAATTTGGAAACAAAAAGGACGTTACGCAGGCAAAACATGTTATCTGATAGGCGATGGCCCGTCAGTAAAATGGTTTGATTTTAGTCTATTTACAGATTATCCGGCAATTACATGTAACATGTTCCCAATGCACACGCAATTTCAAAATTTAAATGTTTTGGCTAATGTACTTGTATGTCCATTTTGGTTTGCTCCACATTTATTGCGAATTCATCGCGACTACTTGATAAATAGCAAAATGCTATCTATTGGATATCGTGAGATAATAAAAAAAAATCAGCATATAGATTTTTTAATTAATATAAAAAATTATCCTTTTATATCCTCATCAAATATAAGCTTTGTAAATAAGACGGCCAGTTTTAATCGTAAAGATCAATCAGAATTTGAGTGGTTCACAGGCGGCTTTTATTCAACATTAGGACTGGCTATTTATTTGGGATTTACAAGAGTGTATCTAATTGGGTTTGATGCATGGACTCTGAACCCTGCGCTTGAAGGGCACTGGTACGAGAGGGAAGGAAATGATGTTCAAAACTATGCCAATCCGTTGTCTAGCAGAATAGACTGGCTGTCTGAATTTATAGAAATTAAGGCCATTGGAATTAATCATTCAGCCAAGTGTGTCGAAATTATCGACTATGAGAAAATAACGGGAATGGCGCCTTTATATAAAAATAACAAAGAAATTATAAAAGATGAATACATTAAGTTGTTGATGACAAACTCGGATTACACGATATAAAAGATATACAGGTTGAGATGTGAATATAATAAACTATAAATACATTTAACAAACACAAACAAAAATACATTGAAAGTAAATTAATGTCTGAAAAAAAACACGCTTGCCCGTTATGCGGGTTTTCTGAGTGTACAGAAAAAATAACGTACTCTTCAATTTTAAACTTGCCAGACCATTCAGAATCACGCGTGATGAAATGCGATAAATGCGGTGGCTTATACTTATACCCATATATTTCAGAGAAAGAATTGTCTTTAATGTATGGTGCGGCATATTTTACGGGTAAAAATTCGGATAGTAAAGACTGGAAGATACCGGCATCGGAGGAGGATTTTGATGCTGCCTACAGCGCTAACAGAAAGCAAAAATTTATTGAAACAGTTGTGGAGCTGAAATCCATGAAGCCGACAGCGCGGACAATACTTGATATTGGTGCTGCTACTGGTGACTTTCTAGCAATAGCACGCGACTACGATCTTGAAGTTGAAGGAATTGAATTATCCAATTACGCAGCTGAAATGGCCATGAGAAAATATGGGATGTTCCTGCACAAGATGAATGTGCTTGATTATTCTAGCGATCGTGGGTTTGATTTAATTCATATGAATCATGTATTTGAACATTTCCCCAGTCCTCGTTTGGTTGCTGAAAAGCTATATGAATTAACTAATATTGGGGGCCTTGTTTATATTGAAGTGCCGTTCCAGTTTAATATCGTCGAATTGCTTAAATATAAATTCAGTAAATGGAGGCAGCCTTTTAATGTATTTTCAGTTCATCATCCAGTGTTTTATAGACCGAAAACTTTGATTAGGTTAATGGCTGATCACGGTTTTGAATGTGTTCAAATTCGACTTTTTCGGTTTTCTCGATACCCCACTAATTCTTTCATGAAATATATGAAAGGAGTATTTTGGATGTTTGCCACTCTCTTCGGGCAGGGGACTCAAATAGAAACTGTTTTTCGTCGAGTCAAATAGGTGTTCAATTGAAAATACTTCTAGGTCATACACATACGGGAGCAACGTTTGGCAATGAATGGGTAAATTCGTGGATAAAAAGATTGCGATCCGGAGGATATGATGTTGAACCGTATTCGTTGGTCCTAAGTGACAAAAGACCCGTGGTGTATTTTGATGAATTGAATTTAATGTGGCGGCACAGGGATAAAAAACTATTAAACCTGTACGCGCAACTTAAAGAAAGATTGACTGAATTCGATGTTTTTGTGTGCTTTAATGGCGCAAATATTCATCCCGACTTTGTTTCAAACCTGCCACAAACAACTGTTTATGGATGCTTTGATGATCCAGAGTCGTCTAAAAAACTTTCGCAACCTGTGGCTCATGCATTTGATGTCGTAATGGTCGGTAATATTGCCGAACTTGACACCTATCGAAACTGGGGAATACGCCAGGTACACTGGTGGCCATTAGGCTTTCGTGAAGATGATTATGATTCTGATTTAACTGAAGAGAAAATTTTTTATTTTGAAAGAGCACAAAATGTCACCCTATTATGTGAGCGCATGACAAATTATAGAATAGAACGCGTTGATAAATTCGCTTCGGCATTTCCAACCGGTGCATATTATGGACGTGGATGGCCAGCGGGTTTCCTACCGGAGAATATGAGAATACCTCTTTTGCAAAATACTCGCATCGGTATAAATATCCACAATAGCACGGGTCCAATTAATTTTCGTACATTTTATTTGCCGGCAAATGGTGTTATGCAAATATGTGATAATAAATTTAATTTGGGGAAAATTTTCAAATTAGGAGAAGAGGCCATTGGCTATGATTCAATCGAAGAAGCAATTGATCTAACACGATATTATCTTGAAAACGATGATGAGCGTAAAAGAATTGCTGCTGCTGGATGGCGACGTGCAAGATCTGATTATAATGAAATTAGCTGTTTTAAACGGATGGTTGATGCGGTAGATAATTTTCATACTTACGACACAAAGCGGCGATCTATACAAAATTATAATTTTCACTCAAGAGATGGACTTGGTGGAGTAATAGATAAATTATCAATTGATATCGGCAGAATTGGTTTGATTGGGAAGACTTTTATTAAAAAATATCATAAGCACCCAATTGATGACGCCAAGCAGACTTAGCATAATTTCATATAAATAGAAAAATATTTAATTTATCCACAACGGATAATAATTAATAAAAAAATAAATGCCGTCGAGTTTAATAATGCAAGTGACTCAGCAACTCGTTGCGTAGTTCCTACGTAATGCCAGTATGAATTTACATGATGACACTATGATAGACCAAATCTTTGGAACCTCAAGATCACGTCTCTCTATGACTTGTTGGCTCCTATGGGGATTCGAGGCTATTCTCTTTGCATACAATCCTTACTCAGAACTTGTGAGTTTTTTTTCGGTCATCACTCTTTCTTTTAGTGTTCTTTTGGCATTTATTTCACCACTCAAAGCTGTTTATCTTTTGCCAACGGCTATGTTACTTGGTCCAATTTATTCTATAACTGGATTTGGCTTAGGGATCATCAACTCTGGAGATATAGTTGCGTTTGCGCTGATTGTCTCTCCATTACTTGGAAGTAAACGGAGACTTCTTGTGAAATGTAGCTCTTCGGTTTTGTTTTGGTGTATTATTTTTGTTGGGTCAACTTTATATTCTCTCGATTTTTTTGCCGCACTTTCTGGATTATTAAAAATAATTCAATTTATTTTGATTATTTGGGTCGCAAACAGTTATATTGATGCACGCGACAATCGTATTTCTCTTTTTATTTCGTGGATTGTAGCAACCACAATTTCCAGCATATTGATGGCTTATTCAGCGTTTGCGCAAGGCCCCCAATTTTTATTGAATTGGACAAATCCTAGCGGTGATTTAATTGCACTAGACTTGAATAGCGGTGGTGATCTGTTGCGTTTAAGTTACTTTTACAGTGGCATACACATTCCGATTGGATTGACTATCTTAACAGCTCTATGGGTTTTGTTGAAGCGTTCAATTCATATAGGTGCATTTGCAAAATGGTTATTGATATTTTCCATTTTCATTAACTCGATAGTTTTGGTTGCAAATAATACTAGAGCGATGCTGATTCCTGTGGTAGTCGTAATTATTTACCTGGTTGCATCTTCTGTTTTAAAGGTGATATTTACGAAAAAGAGTGGTATTCTTCTTGTGAGTGTATTTTTAATGATTCCATTATTGGCAGGTGTTTTCCCAAGTTTTAATGACAGCGATATAAGTGTGGCATTAACTGAACGATCACTTGATGCTTCACCCTTGCAAGCCCGTATTGAGCTATGGGAGAGCAGTTTAATAAAATTATTGGATTATCCAATCCGATTTCTGCTTACTGGTTTCGGGGCGCAAGCTACGGCACGTCAGAATAGTCCTGAATTGATCGATCTGCGAACTAGTTTTAACAACACTACTGAAGGCGCGTTTGACTCTACAATTATTGGTGTAATTGTTGAGTTTGGATTGTTGGCTTTAATTAGTGTTATTATTTATTTAGGGCGCTGGTTTAAAATAATGTATCGCGCGAAGATAATTAGCGGAAATCCTATATATGGGTTTTATATTGTTATTGCTATTGTTATTATTTTTGCGTCAATATTTCAGCAAATCGGTTTTTCCCCGGCTGCATTGATGGTGTTGCAATTATTTGCTTTTCGCCCGCGTTATTTTGAGTCAGGGCGTCGGACATTTATGACGGTTGGTAATCATCCTAAAACATGCGTCAATGAGTGAGCCGTTAACAGTACTACACTTGATTCCAACATTAGAGGTTGGAGGAGCCGAGCGACAACTTTCACTACTAGCATCTGAGCAGGTGCGAAGGGGGTATAGTGTTCACGTTGCTGTAAGGCGAGACGGAGAGTATGGAATAATGCTTAGGGAGCTTGGCGTAGTTATTCATATTCTTGGTGATTACCGAGCTATAGATTTCAGGCTTTTATTTGGTATAGATCAACTATTACGCAGACTTAAACCGCAACTAGTTCAAACCTGGCTACCTCAAATGGATTTAATTGGTGGAATAGTTGCTCTCGAAAGGCGAGTGGCATGGATTGCTACTGAAAGAGCAAGTAGCGAGGCTTACGATAATGATGGTGCGTTTTTCCGAAATTTCGCTCGCAAAATTCTCGTTCGCTGGTCTTCGGCCTTAGTAACAAATTCAATTGGCGGAGCGTCTTATTGGCGTGAGTCGTTGCCTAAAAGTAACAAGCTATTCATCATTAATAATGCAATTGATCATGCATCTATCAGCAGTGCAGTTAAAAATGCAAATCAACCATACTATAATCAGTCTACAATACTTATCGTTGGTAGATTAATTCCTTCTAAAGCATTTGATGTTGTGCTTACAGCTATTAGCCGTATTCCGCAGAGTGTTCCTTTGCGCGTAAAACTCGTAGGTAAAGGGCCACTTCGCGAATCTATTGTTAACATTATTCAAGACTTGAAGCTAGATAATCGCGTCGAGCTTCTTGGCAACATTAATTGGTGGTCGCAAATGGCTGGGGCTGCCATGCTGGTTAGTATGAGTCGTTTTGAAGGGCAACCAAATGTGGTGCTTGAGGCAATGTCTGGCAGCTGCCCACTTGTAGTAAGTGATATCCCTGCGCATAGGGACATTCTTGATGATCAATCCGCGGTCTTTGTGCCGCTCGATGACTCAGTAGAGCTTGCTATCGCTATCCAGTCCGTATTAGCTAATCCGATGATGGCGCGTGTGCGTGCTGCTATTGCTAGAAAGCAAGTGGAAGCTATGACGATAGAGAATGTCGCAAATTCCATTGATTTAATCTATAAATTCGCTCTTGAAGGTAACAGATAAATATGTGCGGCATTGTTGGCCAGGCATCTAAATTGCCAATTGAATCTCGTGAATGGCTCATTAAAGGTCGGGATGCTATTGCTCATCGTGGTCCTGATGATGCTGGGCTCTGGTGGTCGGGTGACAAAAGAGTAGGTCTAGGACACAGAAGACTGGCTATTGTTGACGTATCTCCTAGTGGTCATCAACCGATGCATGATAGGTTTTGCCACTGCACGATTGTGTTTAATGGTGAAATTTACAATCATCATCAACTACGTAATGAATTGAATGACCTCGGGCATGTTTTTAGTTCCAAAAGTGATACGGAGGTAATTCTCGCTGCCTATTTGGAATGGGGTTACGATAGCTTGCAAAAACTAGACGGTATGTTTGCTTTCGCACTGTTTGATCAAAGGAGCAGAAGACTATTTCTCGCTCGTGATAGAGTCGGTGAGAAGCCCCTCTACTACGCCTGTCAAGATGGTGAATTGATTTTTGCCTCTGAACTAAAAGCACTATTTCACGCACCGAATTTTTCTAAGCAGATTAACCCTCAGGCACTTGATCTATATCTTTCAATGGGTTACGTATCAGGCAGTAATTGCATTCTTAATGGAGTTTCTAAACTTCCACCTGCACATTATGCTCTCTTTGATTTAGATAATGGATGTCTTAATTTATCCACCTACTGGCAATTGCCTCAAGTTCATGTAACTGATGACGTGTCCTATGATGATAACCGTTTACTGAACCAGCTTGAGTCTCTACTGGAAAGCTCTGTACAGCACCAGCTGGTTGCCGATGTGCCTGTGGGTGTATTGCTGAGTGGCGGTGTAGATTCAAGCTTAATAACAGCGATGGCGGCGCGCTGTTCCTCCAAGGTAAAAACATTTAATGTTGGTTTTCCTGGACATGCTTTATACGACGAAGCGCCCCATGCTAGATTGATCGCGCAGCACTTCAATACTGAACATATAGAATTAAATGCTGCCTCAATTGGACCTGAGCTGTTGCCAATGCTAGCGCGGCAATTTGACGAACCAATGGTAGATTCCTCAATGTTACCAACTTATTTAGTGAGTAGCTTAGTAAGAAAACATTGTACTGTAGCCCTTGGAGGTGATGGTGGAGATGAGCTATTCGGTGGATATTCCCATTACTCCCGAATTTTAAAATCAGCTAGATATACTAAATATGTACCGGGCATTGTTGGTAAGTTGATTGCAAAATCGACCACATATATGATCCCACAGGGTGTGCGCGGAAGGAACTGGTTGCGCTCTTTATCTTGTAATCTCGAATCAGGATTACCTCTCGTGGCTACATTGTTCGATTCACCTAGTCGCATTAGGCTGTTAGGCGCCAACGCGACAAGTGTAATTGGCACGTTCTCAGAGGAATTTTGGATTAATCGGATCCCGTATAGTGAGAATTTGCTGGATCGTACCACTCGCATGGATTTTTTAAATTATCTACCAGAGGATATTCTGGTCAAAATTGACCGGGCGAGTATGTTGAATTCTCTCGAACTGCGCGCTCCTTTTCTTGATCGAGCTATTATTGAATTTGCATTTTCAAGAGTTCCTCCAAGGTTGAAGGCTACGCCCAATGAGAGAAAAATTTTGCTGAAGCGATTAGCCCAAAAGTTGCTACCTCCAGAATTTGACAAGCAGCGTAAGCAAGGCTTCTCGATTCCATTATCACAATGGTTGAAGTCGGGTGCATGGCGGGATTTCTTCCTTGATACCCTCCTAGATAAACAATGTATTTTCGATAGGAGATTTATTTTAGGCCTTATTAAAGGCCAAGATAAAGGTCTTAATAATACTGAGCGTTTGTTTGGGTTGGTAATGTTTGAGCTTTGGAGGCGTGAATACAATGTTTCATTTTGAGGGATTTTATGCAAATTGAGTTGATAAAGCGGCTGAGCTGTCCGAAAAGTGGTATGCAACTTGAACTTAAAGATGCAGATATTGATTGTGATGGAAATGTCCGGAATGGTATTCTTGTAACTTGCGATAATCAATATACATATGCAGTAGATGAGTATATTCCGCGATTTGTTGAAAGATCTAATTATGCTGACAATTTTGGAATGCAGTGGAATAAATTCAGTAAAACTCAGCTTGACAGTCACTCTGGACATCCCATTTCAGCCGAACGTTTTTGGCGTGCTACCGGTTGGACTCCTCAAGATATTAAGGATCAATGGGTCTTAGATGTTGGTTGTGGTTCAGGAAGATTTGCAGAGATTGCCTTAATGGCTGGCGCACATGTAGTAGCTCTCGATTACTCTTCGGCGGTCGACGCATGCTGGAATAATCTTAAAAATCACCCAAGGCTACACGTAGTTCAAGGAGATATCTACGCTTTACCCTTTGTTGAAGCTTCTTTCAAGTACGTGTACTCGCTAGGTGTGTTGCAACATACGCCTGATGTAGAGCGAGCCTTTGGAGCTCTACCAATAATGGTTGCTCCTAGTGGTTGCTTGTGTACGGATTTTTACTGGCGTCGTCTACGTACCGTCTTGCATCCGAAATATCTACTTCGACCTATCACCCGTCGACTGGATCAACGGATGCTTTTCAAATGTCTTTGTAAAGCCGTCCCCGCTCTTTTGTTTACAAGCCAATTGTTGGGACGTATACCTGTTTTCGGAAGTGTGTTGAAGCGATTAATACCAGTTGCCGATTACACTGGTATATACCCCCTTAGTCAGCGTCAACTTGAGGAGTGGGCACTATTGGATACTTTCGATATGCTTGGTCCAAGATACGATAGTCCGCAAACAGCTAGGACTATTCGACGATGGATGAGCGCTGCAGGCATGAAGCAGATAGAAGTTCTGCATGTTAATTTGCTTGTTGTCCGCGGTATGAAGACATAGATTAACTAGACAAGTGCAATTTTGAAAATTCTACTAAATCTCCTCGCTGCAACTGCTGGCGGTCAAATTACACGGGCTCGTGCCTTTGTAGGTTGCTTCTTAAATTCTTGTGAAAATAATAAATTACTGGTCTTAAAAGTTGCTGGTTCGATGCCTGAGCTTGTAAGCAAATCGGGTATTGAAGTTATAGATATTCCGATCGATGTGGGTCGTTTCAAATCGATTCGACGAATGTTTTGGGAAAATACCGCTTTGATCCATTTCGTTCGGCGTTGGTCACCTGATGCGTACCTCACCTTCTCGCATTACTTGCCAAGTCGAAATCTAGGTGTTCCTTCGGTAGTTGCTGTCTCGAACCTTGCGCCATTTTCATCTGATGCTTACTTGGTGGAGGGCCTTGTGGGACGATTGCGTCTGGCAATTCTCCGTAAAACTATTATTTCATCTGCAATACGTGCAAACGCAGTAATAGCTCTATCAAATAAGTGCAAAATGGACCTTGTTGATGTAGGCGTGGCTTCCTCTAAGATATTCGTCATCCCGAACGGTGTTGAGCAAGATGCCATCACTCGCGAAGGGACATATTGCGCTGAGTCAAATGACAATTTATACATTCTATCGGTATCTCATTTTTATCGATATAAAAATTTTGAGCAACTTCTCCGCGCTTATTCAATTATTTCGACATCAATAAGAGATGTTTTACGACTCAAGATTGTTGGCAAGTTCTATGACGAAAAATATGTTGCTGAACTATTGAGCCTTGCTAAAGAGCTAGGCATTAGTTCAAGAGTTGATTTTATACCAGGGTTGGATGGAAATGAACTGAGGCTTGCTTACCGTAGCGCCAAGATTTTCGTGTTTACCTCACTTATTGAAAACAGTCCAAATATTCTTCTTGAGGCCATGGCATATGGCTTGCCAATTCTTTCCTCTGACACTGCCCCCATGCCGGAATTTGGAGGTAATGCAATAGCTTATTTCAAATCGGGAGACGAGGCTGATTTGGCCAGAAAAATTGAGACTCTGCTTGGGGATCAGGTTGCGCTTGATGAGTTAGGTCGGCAGGCACTGAAACAAGCGAAAAATTTTTCATGGGATGTCTTCACGATGAGTGTAACTAATTTGTGCGCCAAAGTCTCTGATAGTAACTTTGTTTGTCGTGCTGAATCAGATCTAATTTAATTTTCCATCTTTTTCCACAAGGATCAATGTGACTTATATTCTTGGTATAAATGCCTTTCATGGTGATTCATCTGCCTGTTTAGTTAAAGAGGGAATAATTATCGCCGCTGCCGAAGAAGAGCGTTTTCGACGCATAAAACATTGGGCTGGTTTCCCATCAGAATCAATTAAGTATTGCTTAGCTGAGGCAGGTATCAGCTTAAAGGATGTTGATCATCTTGCTATTAACCAGGATGCAAAAGCTAATCTCTGGAAAAAAGTTGGGTTCACATTAGCTAAACGCCCGGATTTAGGCTTGGTGATTGATCGTATCAGGAACAAGCGTGAGCGTGTTCATGTTGCTGACGAGTTGGCTCGCACTGTTGGGTCTGGGTTCCTTGGCGAGGTGCATGAGGTAGAGCATCATCTATCACATCTTTCTTCTGCCTTTCATGTTTCTCCCTTTGATGTGGCTGTAGTGGTGTCGGTAGATGGCTTCGGTGATTTCGCCAGTGCAGCCTGGGGAGTTGGGCAGGGCGGAGAGATCTCGGTTGATGACAAGGTCTATTTCCCGCATTCACTTGGAATCTTTTATCAGGCCTTAACTCAGTGGCTTGGCTTCCCAAATTACGGCGATGAGTACAAGGTCATGGGACTAGCCCCCTATGGCCAGCCCAAGTTCATGGCAGAGATGCACCGTATCGTCCACCTTCAGGAGAACGGTAGTTTCAAGTTGAATCTTGATTTCTTCCGCCACCACCAGGAAAAGGTCGAGTACGAGTGGGAGAGTGGCGAGCCATCGGTAGGGGCGTTGTATTCGAGGTCGCTCATTGACCTACTTGGTCCAGTACGCCAGAAGGGGGAGGAGCTGTCGCAGCGGCACAAGGATATCGCCCGATCGGTACAGACGATGTATGAGGAAGCTTTCTTTCATCTTTTGAATAGACTTCACAGCTGTCATGGGATTGAGAACCTGTGCTTGGCGGGTGGCTGTGCAATGAACTCAGTGGCCAACGGCAAGGTATATCGGAGCACACCTTTCAAGAACGTTTACATTCAATCCGCTGCAGGCGATGCGGGTGGAGCTATCGGTGCAGCCTATGCTGTATGGCACAAATTTGGAGGGAGTCGTGGGTTTGTGATGGATCATGCCTATTGGGGCCCCCACTTCGGGGATAACGAATTTCGTGCTCTATTGGATCAGCACGCATCTGCTTTGCTGGAACAGCAATGTATGGTGTCTCATTACGAGGATGAAGACTCCCTATGCGAGCAGACCGCACAAGCAATCACAGAAGGGAAAGTCATTGGCTGGTTCCAAGGAAGGATGGAATGGGGCCCTCGCGCATTGGGAAACCGCTCTATCCTAGGAGACCCTCGTCGCGCTGATATGAAAGATATTCTTAATCTGAAAATTAAACGTCGCGAATCATTTCGGCCCTTTGCTCCGTCGATTCTTCGTGAGGCCGTCTCGGATTGGTTTGATCAAGATGATAATGTGCCCTTTATGATGCAGGTTTATCCGATCCGCAAGGAAAAGCAGGCCCTGATTCCGGCCGTCACCCACGTTGATGGCTCCGGTCGGCTGCAAACTGTGATGGCCAACACCAACCCTCGATATCACAAGCTGATCAGCGTCTTTGGCAAGATGACGGGAGTGCCGATTGTACTGAACACCTCGTTCAATGAGAACGAACCGGTTGTTTGTAAACCGGAAGAGGCACTGGATTGTTTCCTCAGGACGAAAATGGATGTGTTGGTTCTTGGGGATTGGATGGTCCGCCGAAAATAGTTGCTGTTGCTATGACTAGATCACTACTAAGGCATAGTCCGAACGCGCGGATGTGAAGAAAAGGGGAAAATCGCCCAAATCTGTACTCATTGGCCCCCAGCAGTACTCAGGCGTTGAGAGAACGGGTTCGAAACCAGTCGCCTCTGCACCACCAATTTACAGGTCTAAAAGGGCGCTTCGGTGCCCTTTTTCATGCCTTACAGCCTCTGGACAACACCATGAACCGCTGGATTCACGCGCTGGCGCTGCCAGCGCCTATACGGGTCGCCCAAG
>Ga0214919_10002132_pt1 | contig 31497 bp, 42 predicted proteins | sample LL1503_MetaG_FD_177994 | JGI IMG/M metagenome (GOLD analysis project Ga0214919, IMG submission 177994) | Freshwater microbial communities from Lake Lanier, Atlanta, Georgia, United States - LL-1503 | ecosystem: Environmental > Aquatic > Freshwater > Lake | place: USA: Georgia | collected... | reverse complement strand
ATAATCTTCAATGCTGCTTTAGCCGCCATCAAAGCAGCCTGTGCTTCAGGTCCCATAGCGGCAGCCGCAGCGGATACCATAGGAGAATCTAAGCCTTTACCTCCACCACCTCCACCTCCACCTCCACCTCCAGAGGGTTTGGGAGTTACACTGGCTTTGCTTGCTTCTGTAGCAGCGGAAATAGCCGAAGAAGTTGATGTAGATGCGTTAGTGGCAGTTCCACCACTACTTAACCCCGCAATTGCAGATGTGGTTTTATTTGCTTCTTTGTTTAGTTCCTTGATTTCATTTCTAAGTTTCTTGACTTTAACAGTAAGTTCATCGTATGTGGTCATCCACAACTTCGCAACCGACTTGTCTAAACGTAAAGCAACTGTGGCAGTAACCGCAGAGGTATCACGGGATGCTGGTCGCCCTCCTAAAGCACCATCACCTAATCCACGCTCTTCTTCAGCCATATGTCATCAGTCTCCAGAGTTACGCCATTTACCCATGCTTGCCCAGTACCGTCTTTGACGTACTGCCATGTTTTGTATGTCATTGAGCGTAAAGCCCTTGTAAACCGTGGCTATCAAATCGTATTCCCAGTATATATTACTTAGGTTAACCAAATAAAAGGGATGCCCAATCAAGCACGATATTTAAATCTGTTCCACACGTAGCGCATTGGGCATTCACCTCCCCAATCTCAGGTCCTGGCTGGCTGTCCAGCAGGATTTTGACAAGGTCATTTCTATCCTTCATTCCCAATGTCTTAGCCCATTGCTGGGGATTGTTCATTGGTGGAGAGGTAACACAGCGTGCCAGCATAAGGGTATTTTGTTCTGCTGTATTTTTTGCTTTTTTAGAAACTAACTGGCTGTCCATACCATTTGGCAGACGCATCTTAATAGTGGTGCCATCAGCAATGGTGTGTTCTAATGGTTGTTTGGGGTCATGAGCAACTTCTCGCCTTGTGAACTCATCCAAAGACACAATGACATCATTAGATGCTGTGCAGGTGTTACAAATCACTTGGTATTGACGATCTTTGCCATACGTTGCTTCAATGATCTTAAGAAACAAGACATCTCTGTCACCAATGATGAGGTCATCAATGATGGCAGGGTTAGTCTCAATAATGATGGAACCAACCCGTACAACAGCACGCTTCAAAAGCGCCGTCATGTATTCGGCATAGACGACGTTCTTGCTATCCAAAGAAGCAAGTGCCTCTTCATCAAAGCCATTGAGTTCTCGTACTTCAGCCTCTATCTCCCATGAGTTGGTCTCTGTATTAAAGACACCACAAATAAGATCAACAAGTGTTACTGGAGGTCCCGTTATTTCTGGAGGTGGATCACCTAATGCAGCATTGAGCGCATCGGCTTGTTGTTTTGTATCCATTTAGTACTACTCCTAGTTTGTATTGGGTTGTATTACTTACTTATTTGATAGCCAAATTCTCTGATCCATCCCAGTCTATATAGAAACCTTCGTGGTGTACGGTCATGGACTGAATCAAAATGCCGTTGTCTCCAGCGTTCAAGTCAGTCAAAGCGTACGCTCCAGGCCATGCGTTGTAAAGTTTAAATTGAAACTTTACTTTACCAGGCACAATGGCGCCCATCATTTCGCTGCCATCCCATTGGTACTTCAATCCCGATTGACCTTGAACTTCGGAAGCGGTATGTGGATGGTCATAAACCTTCACAAGGATGTCACAACGGTAGTCACCATCACCACTAGCCAAGCCAGCCTCGCCGCCTACTCCGCCATCCAGCCACGCATGGAGAAACTTCTGCCACTGGAACAATTGCCCTTGTCCACTAAATGCTCCACGTGCAAAAGACACAGGAGCAAAATCGGATTGAGCAACCATTTTGTGTGGGTGGGTGTTCATACCACCTTCTCGGTATGAAATGATTTCGTTAGTTACCGAAATTCCACTAACTTGAGCAAACCCCAATTCACCAATTTCGTTAAGGGTTTTTGAAAGATTGCCAGTCATCTTTGGAATGATTTGCACACGGAACTTAAAGTTACGTAGTGGATCGGTACGAAGTACTGTTGCTGATGCCATGATTTAGATAACTCCTTGAATTAGAGGTTTCCAGCGAAGCCGCTGCCAGCCGACTGGGTAAGGTTGATTACAATGAATTCGGCTGGGTATTGCAATGCGACACCAACCTCAATGTTTACATATCCATCTTGAATACTTGATGACGTGTTATTTGACGAATCACAAACAATGTAGAAGGCGCTAGTTGCATTAACACCTTTTAAATTACCTTTAGCCCAGAAGTCTGTAAGAACACTGGAAATAGATACGTTAAGGCGATCCCACAAACGCTCGTCGTTTGGTTCAAAGACCGCAAATTGTGTTTGTGCATCTAACATTACTCGCAAGTACGAAAGGGTGCGACGGATTGGAATGTACTTTTCTGGGCGGTTCTTTGCCAAGGTGCGAGCACCATTGATAATGGTTCCGCCTCCTGGGATTAGACGCAAACAGTTTACATGGTTAGTGTTGTACAAAGTTCCCTGATCTGCATCAGAAAGCGTTGCTGCAAGACCAAACACATTTTGTAGATCCAAGAAATAACCTGCTGGGGCTTTAGCAACACCACGAAGAGTCTCAGAACGTACATACGCTCCAGCAATTGCACCACCTACGTAGGTGTCACGGATAGCCGTTGGACCGCTCTTTGCTGGGTCATACATTTTTAATGCTGGGAAGTACACTGCACCAAAAGCACCATTGGTGGTGCTGTAGCCCGCTATTGCAGTTTGCATATCTGCTTTTGTTGCTGCTGACAGTGGGCTGTCAATGATAACAAATGAATCGGCACGGTTTGCTGCATATGCAAGGGCTTGGTTAACACGTGTGCTGGATGTTTGTCCAACAAGGTTAATTAACAACGGACCAGCAACCATGTCTAAGTTATTTACAGCAGTTGCCCACTCAGTGTCAGCAGTGATAGCACTTGCATTAACGGCATCTGAACCTCCTGAAAGAGTAAGTGTCTTGCTGTAAACACTTGATGTGATACCACTTACAGCAATTGTGACGTTGCTTGAGATTGTGGCTGGTGTTCCTGAAACTTTAAAGTATGCTGAGTACAAATCAAGAACACTCTTGAAGTAACGGCTAGAGGTAGCGTCAAAAGACAATTCTTGCCAACGCTCAACTTCTACAGTCGTACCTGATCTTACCAAGTTAACTGCCAATGAGAACAGGCTTGTTGAGTTGACCTTTGGTGTTCCTGTTGGATCCGTCAGAGTGCTTGGATCAAACGTAATAACCGCTGAAAGTTGGTCACCCCATGCGCCTTTAGAAGCGGCTTTCAAAGTAAACAGTGTGCTTGCTGCTGATGCACCTGTAATGGTTCCCTGAAAGGTGGTTGTGGAAGCAAGAGCAGTGGTATCAATTACTCGTGATACGTAAGCATCACGACCACCATTAGCAAAGTAATGATAGACGGCGTAGCCCAAATCGTATGTGTTGGAGATTTCTCCGTAGTTAGATTTGTAATCATTCCACGAACTAATTAGAGTTGCTACTTCGGGACCACGTTCTGCTTCACCTACAAAAGCGGCAACAGACGTAGCGGTACGGCTAGCAAGATTACTGGTAAATGGAGTCTCTCTTACGTAGACTCCTGGACGATCATATGCCATTGTTTACTCCTAAATCAGGGGTGTCTTACAGGGTTTCAAATTAATTGGTCTGTTCAAGTGTAGTTGATACAGATTGAACTTTCTTGAGTCCGACTAGTGCAGAGGTTGTTAATTCAGCATTCATTTGTAATGTGTATATTTTACGGAAGATACGCTTACGGTAACCAGCCTCTGGGTCTAGAAGGTCGGCTGTAGTCCAGTCCAAAAGGTCCAATCTTCGGGACGTTCCGTCCGCCCCTACAAGGATTGAACCGTATCTGAAAGGAACTACGGTAGTAAGCATTTGTGAAGCAAGTTGTCGGTCATGTAGGGCACTTCTTGTAAACGTAGAAACTTGGTAAAGAATATCAACAGGTGTGAACTCTGTAGTGCTATATAGGTCACTGCCAGAGAGGTTAGGAGCACTTGCAGAGGATGTACTAGGCCAGTACGAGAGATTGTTAGGGTGACCAGCACGATGGGTGTTTAAAGTGACCTCAGAGTGCTGGCGGTTCTTGGCATGCATAATGTCAATAAGTTCAATAGTGATAAAAGGGTACGTGCGTTCCGTCTCCCCTTCAGGGTACCGAAAGAACACTTGGACATCCCGACTAACATCACGGTCATCTGATACCTTGATATTGGAAAAACGAAGTTTAATAGCCTCGTCTTCAGCAAGTAGGAACCCTGTTTTCATACTTTGAGGTTCTTATCTAATGCTTTTTTAATGGACTTTTCAATCTTGTGTACCGAACGGGCTGCTGTAGTACGCACTACTGGGTTAGGGACTTCTCCAAGGTCACCATACTCAATGGTGGTGGCACCTTCACCAGAAGCCTTAAATTCAAACTTTGAATCCATTACGTTGTAAGTAACCGAAGCATTGTTGGCTAACTCTTTATGTCCAGCCTTCTTGTAGGCTTTACGCAAGATATCTTCCTGCTCTTGGGCAGCCGCTGCAATGGCACTAGCCATCATGGTTGGAAGGTTTAAGGTCTGGTTCATCAGACGGGTAAGTACGGAAGGCTCGCCTGACAGAAATGATTTAGAACTTGAGGGTATGGGGGAATCATAGCCAATCATGGCGCATCCTTAAGTTCTAGGCGTTGGACCCCTTAGCGCTCGCTAAGATTATTCTAAGTTTATCAAAGATTAGGGAGTGTTGTAGGCCAAGGCAGGTTTTGTGTGTTCATTGCTGCTGGACCTGTATCAAACGGCATTTCTTGGTTTATGTACACTTCAATGCCTTCCACAACAACCATAACGTCATCTCGCAAACGTCCCCTCACACGGTAAGTAGCAATACTGAAGTAACGACCATCATAAAGAAACATGTCATTGAGATGTGACTGATACTCAAAAGGATCAGTCACTCCAGCGTTTCTGAAGTCTTCAATAGACGCAACAAAGTTTGTGAGTTCTACAGGCTGACGACCTTCAGGAATAGCCCTCTTTTGGTCTTCCGTTTCGGTAATGAGCAGTACAGGAATGACTACACCACTTTTGTATTTCCTACCTCCTGAGCCTGCAATGCCTTCGTCGTAGACGTCATCATAGATAGAACCAGCGCTGGCAGGGGTGGTATGAGGTAGATACTCAAACCAGACAACCGTCTCACCGTAGTTCCTTGTGTACTCACGGTAATGGTGTCGTATTTGGCTTAGTTCTCGCCTAAGGTCCATTAGAAGTAAGTATTGTTGACGTAACCCTCTGGTGGGTCGGTATCAACATATACATCCTCACGCAAGTTATCAATTGGTGATTCTTCCAGTTGGATAATTTCTTTATCACTATTTGGAAAGAGTCGTTCTGTAGGACCATAGTCGCCAAGTTCTCTGGACTTAAAGATAGGCACATAGCGGTTTGTGGTACGAGAAACACGACGTAGATTAAATATTTCAATTCTGTCAATGCCAATGTTAAGGGCACGAGCCTGCTTTTGGTATTGCTCGCTCCAGTATCCAAGCAGGCTTTGAACCATGCGGAAGCGTTGGCTGGCTGGGATATGTATGGATTCTGATGTCATGACATCAATGTCTCGGCTGAACTCGGACATTAAGGCGCCCAAAGATTCTACAATGGCTCCAATGCCAATGGTTTCAATGATGAGAGCCGACATGTTCTCAAGAGGTATTTCAAGACTAAAAAGATGCTGTGCAATGGCTTGTTTGGAATAAAATTCAAGGTCGGTAGGGGATACCCATTCATAGTGGTAACCCTCCACCATGATTTTGGCGTTATTAGCAGGTGTTGCAGCAAGTCGCAAAATACCATTACGGTTATCTAAAGAGTACTGCGAAGTGGAAAGAGTAGTTACTGAGGCTCCTACATTGGAGGCAATCCACATAGTGTCCTGATCAATATTAGGGTGCCCTAGTTCGTAGGTACGCCCTACAGCATCAAAAGATACTTGAAAAAAGCGAGGAAAGTCACGAAGGTAGTTTCTCGCTACAGTCATAACATCATTAAGGATTGCAGCGGAATATATAGCCATGCCTATAGTTTACTTCAAATTACTGATCGCCTGAACCAGCCCCAGGCGTAGAGTCTCGTGACGGTTGGTTTACCTCTGGTTGTTGTTCTCGGCGGCGATGTGACATGACTCCACGTACTCTTGTGATGTCCACAACGGTTCCCGTGGGCTTAGGAATAGGTCGTTTTAGTGTCATTGTGTGGCTTTCGCTTGGGTCAATGCTTGCTGGTAAGGACCCCAGTGTTGTTGAAGAAATTGTATGTATGTGCCAAAAGAGTTTAGGTAAGCGTATAACCCATTGGCTGGCAGCACCCCGCCCATTTCAAAACCTTCTTTGAGTTCATTGAGCATCTCTGTAGAAGTATCCAAAAGGTGTTGCTTTAATGCGACCATGAAATCTGCATTCTTTTCAATAATGTCAAAAAGATCGTAGTGGTCTGTCAGGGAGTAAAAGCCTCCTTCGTTCTCAATCAAAGGTCCAAGACTTGTTTTAATTATTTTATAAGACATATTATTACCACTTTCCTATTGGGCACTGTTGAGATTTAATATGTGTTTTAATTTTCATAAAACAACCACACTCTCTACACGTCATTGTGGGCTTAAAAAGACGCTCACAACCTTTACAAATTGTAAGTCTTTCCTCTGCTGTTAACTGTTGTTCCATATTGTGTTCCTATCCGTTGTAGTCAAATCGGTCTACTCTATTTGCTTGCGTACCCGCCGTTACTGGTGCCATTATGATACCGTGTTTTGTTCCCTTAGTAGGAGATACGGCTGTAGCAGTATAAGCATTTGTAGAACCATTGCGCAAACCTGAATAACTAATGACGTTACCTACAGTGGATACTGACAGGGAAGTGAAGTAGATAGGAGTAGTTTGGTCTGCTCCATGCGTCTGCGTTTCTACTACTGAAACAGTTCCTGCTAATTTTCTAAGTAACGTTAGAGTATGCGCATACGTTGTAATGGTGTTGTTTGTTGCAGTTGCAGCGGAGTTACATGCGTATGGGTTACAAGAGTAAGGGTTACAAGAGTAAGGGTTACAATTACTTGTGGATGTGACTGTTCCCGCCACCCAACCTGCGGCTACAACACCACTAGTGGCGGAACCATAACAGCCTCCTGCAAATGCATAAGACGTAGCAAAAGGCCAGTTGTACCAACATCCATAACCACACGTGCTACCAATGCAAAGGGTACTTGGTCCACCTTGGTAATCGCTATAACATGTACAGGTGGACACGTCTCCTGCGGTCCCTGGCGGGCAACCACAGCCTCCTGGTTGATAACACCCAAAAGCGTAACCGCCACCACCGCATGATCCTGACAAGCCACCTGGGCACGAACCACCTGAGCAGCACTGTTCATAGCAAGTGTCATAGCAAGTGCTGTAGCAAGTGTTAAGACAGGTTGTTCCTGAAAGTGTGCCACCATTAGGGCAAGAATAAACTGTGCCAGTTGAAGTACTTGTAGTGGTGTTACTAACTACTGCCCACCAATTGTTTGAATCAACTACCCAAAAAGCAACACCAAAGCCAGCACCTGCACTGCCATTATATGAAATAACAGAAGTGTTTTCTTTAAAGGTGTTAATGGCTGCTAGGGGATAAGAGGAAGCAGCCGTAGGGGAGTATGCCGTATTTGAAGAGATTTGCCAGTCACCAATAATCTCTTGCCATTCAAGGTTATTCGTATTGATGTTTGCAGCATCAGCACGATTAAAAGTATCGCTAAAAGAAGCGACCCACCTTGAGGATTCTACGATTCCTGGAATCATGGCCCTAGGCGATCAGGTTGCCGATAAGCACCCACGTATTGGTTCCACGGTTTATAAGGGTGGCTCCAGCCCATTGAGCCTTTAGAGTCTTTCTATTACCCTCAGCATTTACCGTTACACCAGAGTCACCTTGGATAGTAACTGTGTAAGCAGAGGAGTTAATTGCAAGAAGGTCAATACGGTCACCGTCAGTAAAACCTGTTCCTGGAACAGTAACAGTCATGTTTGCTGCTGTGGGGTTAAACTCAAGAAGTTTGCCAAGGTCATTAACTGATACCGTGTAATTATTACTTGTGATGGTAGCAGTAGCCCTTGTGGAGTTAAACCCTGCCCGAGCCGTTCCTGTAGCCAGTTTGGCGACCGTTACTGAGGCATCTGTCAGTTGTGTCGTTCCTACAGAACCTGCGTTAAGGGCAGACCCAGGGATACTTGTAAGCGAAGCACCTGAACCAGTAAAGGATGTTGCAGTTACAGCACCTGCGGCAAAGTTGCCACTTGCGTCACGGTATACAACAGAGTTGGCTGTATTAGTAGAAACTGTGTTTACGTATTGAGCAAGTGTTGTCCAAGTAGACGCACCAGTTTTGATATAAACCTGTGATTGTCCAACATTAGCCGTTGTGGTAGTCGTGGCAAAGGTATCGCCCACTGATCCTAATCCTGATGAAGGAGCACCTGAGCCTGTACGAGTTAATGAAGATAACTTAAGGGTTCGCTTGTCTACAAGAAGTGATGTGGTGTTAGAAGTATTAAATGTGTTCTTAACATACACCACATACAAAGGAATCTGAGTATCTGGAAGTGTTGGAAACACAGGGTTTGTAGAACTTGCAGTGCCCGATACCACGGCATACTGAAATGTTCCTGTGTTGTTATACGCAACAAGAATGTCAAAGCGTGCGTCTGTGTTAGTAGGAGCCGCTGGCACAATGAGGGTTGCGCCACTGATAGAACCGTAGACACCATTAATGCGCACTTCGGAAGCATCTAAGGCAATGTTAAGGTAAGCCGCAGGGGTATTACTTGCGGCTGTAGTAACTGAACTATAGGCTCCTCCGCTAATTACACCATTGCGGTCGTTAGCAACACTTGAGAAGTCTAAAGAGTCTGGCTCTGACTGGTCCAATGAGGCAATGGTCCCGCCTGCATAATCGGTTGCATTAGGAACGGTAAAACCAGGCATTGATTACCTCATGGGTCTAGAGAGTATGTGCTCTAAGTATACTTATTTACAGAGCACGCTGCCCGACACTTTAGAGTGTGTCGTAGATATTGCCACTCTTCTTCAAGTAATCATAAAGATCACGAGGAAGGTTGTAGCGCACACCATCTTTAAAGTCGTAACTGTTTGAACCCCAGAACATAAGCCAAGTGCCTTTTACACGACCACTTACTTGATCGGCTTGCACTTCAAGGGGTTGTACCTCTACAGCAGGAATTTCTTCGTCTACTTCTACAAATTGACTTACGTTGTCTTTTTTGGTTGCCATCATTGTCTCCTAGTTGTTTGAGTTTACTTATGAATATGGGGCGGGTTTCCCCCGCCCCATACTCTACTGCATTTTACTTCTAAAGATTAGAAGTTAGCGTCAATAGCGCCACCCTTGGTGTTGATCAACACTCGGGATTCGTGCGTGATTACGCCGAAGCCCCAGATTGCGTACCAAGCAAGACCATGCTCACGACCGAAGTCAATGACGCCACCGTCACGGAGTTCAACTGGCAAGGCAATAGCCTGACCAAATGCGTTGTCTCCGATCATCATGGCTGAGTATGATGTTGCTGTTGGATCGTTGATTGAACCACCTGGGGTTACGTCAACGATTCCAGTGCCACCCTGAAGAACTTGCGTGGTCTCAATGAACACTACGTCGTAGATACGACCGATTTCACCGAGCATGAAGTTGCCAGGAGCAGCGTACTTCGTGACTTCAATGAATTCAGGCCAGTCACGGAGCGAGCGGCTCTGGGCTGGGTGAACGAAGCACACGTAGGTGTCGCCAAGGCGTGGAATGTTTTGACCAGCAAGGACCTGAACTGCGTCTTTGATGGTTGCTGGTGAGAGGTAGCCAGGAGCCGAAGCCGAGCCTGCTGCCGAGTACTCGTATGGAGCAATGGAGCCACGAGTGCTGCCGTTGGTCTTGCGACCGAAGACAACGCTTGGTGCTACTGCTGAACCGCCACCAAATGGAACGCCTGCGGCGTACAGCGTGTTGCGTGCCTGAACGTCCATGGACTGTGCCATGTGACGACCGAGCAAGCGGCTGGACGATGCCATAACGTCATCAAATGATGCGTTCAAGAGCAACTCGGTTACTGCAACCGACTTACCTTGTTCTTTCACGGTGATTTGAATCTGCGAAGCAGTCAAAGCCGATGGTTCCATGCGGACGCCTTCTACCAACTCTGAACCGCTATCGCCAACCGTGAGGTTGTTGTAACGCATAAAGTTGACGGTGAGTCCTGGCATGACGCCCAATTCTGTCTTCTTGACAGCGAACTGTTCAAAACGAAGGACTGGCATTGCTTGGAACAAAATCTCTTTTGACCAAATTTGCTGAATTGCTGGTGAAAGTGTTGCGTCTGAGGAGTAACCAGTAGTCGTGATTGACGACAGATCTGCTCCTGTTACCGCACCACCTGTTGGGGCTGGGAAAGCCATATTATAATCCTCCTAGGATTAAGTTTGGGTATGTGGTTTAAAACCTGCCCCTATTAGGGCGGGCATTGAGTAGCCGATCACGCATTTTTGCATATTGGTCCATCGTCATATTTCGGATATCATCCGCATTCAACTGTTGGTATTCCGTCTGAGTTTCCATTGGCCCTATAGGAGGCGCCGTTACTGGTGCCCCCCTCAAGCGACCTTGCTGTTGCGCAGTCGCTTGTTGGATTGATTCAATAATAGCATTACTTCGGTCACGAAGTACACTAATAGATGTTTCAATCTCATCTTCCGAACTACCCGCCACAAGATCAACGAGTTGAGGGATGATGTTCTCTTGTTCCTCCCCCAGACGACGCTGGCGGTAGGAGTTGAGTTCTTGGAGACGGCGCTCTTTTTCAATGATCGCCTCTTGGGCCTGTCGCTGGGCTTCAATCTCTGCAAAGCGTCGCTGGTAGTCGCCATCAATTTCTTTGAGTTTTAGGTTGAATTCGTCTTCTCGCTTGGCGATAAGTTCCTTGGCACTCAGTTCGTCTACTTCACGTTGGCGAAGAAGTTCTGATTCCTTGGACTTACGTTCTTCAGCCTCTTTACGGGCTGCCTCACGCTCTGAGGAGATTACACTCATTTGGTCTTCCATTGACTTCACACGGGAATCCGCTTCCTCAATGCGCTTGTACATTTTATCTTTTTCTTGCTTGCGGATGCCTTCAACTTCTTCTTCAGTGAAGGTTTTGCTGGGCTTACTCATAGCACTTTCTACGAAGCGTTCCACCATCGGTGCGTCCGCAGGTACAGTAATAATGTCCCCTTCGGGACTGACGTTCTTAGCCATAATGATTTCCTTACCTAGTTTGTTTGGCGGTTAATAACTGTTTTTTTGAACCTTAATTGTCTTCGTCTGGGTTACGGCGTTGGGCGAACCTTGCTCCGTATGCCCGTGAAACTATCTTGTTTACTAACTCCTCTTCTATTGGTGGCACTCCTGGTAAAGGAGCGTTACCGCTATCAGATGAAGCCACATTACCATCTCCAGAAGGTGTGGGTGCGGGAGCCGCCCCTCCGTCTGGATTCGTAACCATTCCAGTAGCCAACATAATGGCTTGCTGGATTTGGGCACGCATCATGTCAAGAGCGCCCTGATCCAAGGCGTCATCTTGAAGTTCTTCAAAGATCTCAAGCATCTTCTCATTGGGGAACTCTTCGCCCAAGGTACGCAAGGCACCACGCTTAGATTCCAGACCCAATGCCATTTTGGCTTGAACCTCATTAAGTTTAATAAGCACATCTACAGGCAATGGCTCAGGCCAATGCACTGTGGTCTTATAGATACTTGGATCCCGAGGGTCTAATTGAGGGAGTTGGTCTGGCTCAGGTTCAGCACCAAGTGAAGGGTTATAGGTGAGCCATTCTGGTTGAAAGATAGCCACGGTACGAATGATGAGTTCATTTACCCGCTCTAAACCTTTAGTAAAGTGAATCTTTTTCATCATGAAACGATTCATCATTGGCTGATACTGAATAGCCAAAGCAACACCTGAAGTATTAGATACTGGCTGGAATTGACCAAGGGCTGTTTCAGGAACACCTGTTATTTCGTGCATGGTGCGCTTAATAACTTGAATGTATTCTAATGCGCCAGCCATCTCACCACGAGATTCAAGGTTGAAAACGTTAGCGTCTTTAGGAAGACCTGCCCAAACCTTCTTAGGACCACGCTCTAGTTGTGAAGCCTTTGCACCAGTAATAATTGTTACTGGAGCAGCGTGGTAGTTAATGATGTCAGATACTTCAACCATCTTTTCGTTAAGTTCACGGTTCAATGGGATGATGTCCCAGACGTCAGATTGACCCCAAGGGGACGACGAGATGGTCGTATTCGGGATATGCACGATGGGGATAGTTCCCAACACATTGTCGTATTGATCAATGATTTCGTCATTGATGAATTGTTGAACAGTGTCGTCAGTAAGGATTTCAGTAAAGGTATATACCTGACGAGTACCTTCTGGCGAAGTTCCCCAAAAACGATACTTGAGTTTAAAACGAATTAAACGGTCACGGTCATGCGGGTGATACTCAGGAAAGCAGTGTGCTGGGTTCAAAGGAATAACTCGCACACGACCCTCATGCCCAATTCCTACGGAGTCCACGTAAGGTTCTTCAAACGCAACTTTGACAAAGCAGTCACCAGTTACAGAAGCAAGTTGACCCATTTCCCACAACACATAGTGCTTGTTGTTGTCTTGATCCCATACACGATGAAGCAAGTGTGGAATGATGGCGCCGTTCTGTTCAGGTGTTTTAAATTGAACACCCTTACCAAAACAAAAGTTAGTGATGTAATCCGACATGGTGCGGACATAGTTCAGATAGAACTGTGACTCGCCCATCTCACGGCGATAACTCCAGTGGTGCCCTAAATACCAAGCCCACGCTGCGCTGTAGCGGTTTAAGCGTGGTCCATGTACTTCAAACTCTTCGTCTGCCAACTCCACCAAGCCCAGAGGGCTAATAGCAACAGTGAGGTCGCTTGAAGATGCACGGTAAGACGGAGACCAGAAATCAACAGCCATCAGTTACACCTTATCAAAGTTTGTGGATGTATAAATTGTAGCCTGATATCTAAGGGAAGGTTATTAATATAAGGCATTCTGCTACTGGTTAGGTTCACCAGTCCAGACAATAGTTCCTTGACCTGTGCCCGCTTTACGCTTGCCACGAGTTCCCTTGTCTGGCGCTGTGCGGATCCCCGTAGTTACATGCAACCCAACAGGGGATGTGCTTTCCAAGTAGTCCTGACCTGCCCCTTCAGATAGTTCAATGTTCTTATCTTGCAAATACTGTTGTTGAACTTTAGGAGCCGCCACATTTTGCTCAGTCAAACCTCGGTCAACGTTGTAGATAGCAAACTGGTCGCCACGCATTGCGGCTGACCGTGCCGCCCGTGCTCCTCTTGTGGTATCGGGGTACCTGCGGGATACATCAAGAAATACGTCTGTTCCAGTATTCCAAGTACCTAGATTGCTCTCTCTTTTAGTTAGCGCTGCCTTGTGCTCTTCAGATGTAGCAAAATCGGAAATGTCACCAGGTGTAATACTGTCAGTACGGACAGTGTGCTCATGCCCAGGAATGGAGACCATTGTTCCTGTGGTGGGGGTTTTACCCGTCTGCAAGTTGACAGTGTACCCAGTGCCCGTTAACGTGTTGTGTAACACGGTCTTTGGATCTATTGGATACGTCCAACCCTCAGCAGTACCGTGAGGTATTTTACGAGCCATTACTTGGTTTTTTTAGCAGGTGTCTTTTTAGCAGGTGCCTTTGCAGCAGGGACAGCAGCAATTGCTTTTGTTGCAAGGTTCAACAAAAGTGCAGTGTTCTTATCACCAATCTTGGTTGAGAGAAATGACAAACCAGCGGCTACTAGTGGGATTGCCACAGCAACTGCTTCTGGTGCAACGTTGTACTTTGCAGCGACATAAGTCAAGAGACCAATAGCGGCACCCTTAATTGTTGCGTCTGCGTGTGTTTTATTGAGATCAGCCATGATGACTCCTTGAATAGGTTTAGATTGATTATACCGTTTTACGGGTACGGGTGTTTTCTTGCTCTTGAATATACGTGTGGTATGGGGCGCCCGTATGAGGATCAAAGCGAGCAGCGACAGTTAAAGCCTTAATAGCGTGGGTTTTAGCCTGCTGAACAGTTTGCTTCTTATTATGTGTTAAGACCTGCATAGCCCCCAAAGCATAAGCAGATCCTGAACCGATTGAGTAGAGACCATTGGCTTCTGACGCCCACGAGTAATCCCCATCCACGATGTAGATAACTCCGTTGACAGCAATTAAAAGGGTAGACCCTTGTTCTGCCATATGCTCTTTGTCTTCACGATCAGGAATGGAATAGCCTTGGGAATCAAAGCATTCTCGTAAAGACGGAATGAACTTGGCAGTAAAGAACTGATCCAGTTTCTTGCCTTTGATATTTGGAGGGGGTGCAGGTGGTTGAAAAACATGGTGCAAGATATTGATTGCACGGACGTCCCCAGCCGCTCCTAACAAGTATTTGCCGTTTACTGCAACTTTGCTAGACCCTTCTCTCAAGGTACCAATCTGGGATAACCCAGTAGAGTCCATAGAAGAAATACGAGAATCAACGCACACGACAGCAAAACCATCACCTTGTACGCCAATAATCGTGGTCATTAGTCCGCCTGATATTCCTTGCCGTTGTACATTGCCCAACCGTCATAAATTGGAATGACATCGTAGGAGAAGCGATGTGCTCCTGAGTCTTCGTACTGAACGACTCCAAGACCCTGTTGCCAGTTCTCGTAACGAGTTAACGGACGTCCGTCTAGATCCACCCCACCCCTAGTGCTAGGGATAGCGCCGTCAATCCGAGCAAGGCAACCAGGAGAAGCCGCCATGATGGTTCTTGGTCCATCAAAGTCTTCACGAGTTTTAAATGCTGTTTCAATTCGGTGTATGTGACCATAGATGACGCTCGTCTTTTCTTGGTTGAGGTAAACGTGTGCTGTGGAGCCTGACGACTTCACACGATCACCGTGGATAATACGGAGTTTTTCATTAACCCAGAAATCTGCTGCTGGATAACCTGGACGGTACTCCACGCCAAATTCATCCATGCGACAAAGGTAAGGGACACTTAACACAGGCCATGACTCAGGAATGTTTCCCTTACGCAGACCATAAGCAACACCTGCGTTAACAAGGATGTACTTAGGCATACGCTCCTCATGGTTTCCTGCAAGCCAAATGATCTTTGCGTTAGGAGCCATTGCTCTCATCTGTGCACAGAAGAAGGTTGCACGATCAATAGATGCTTGTGTAGTTTGTGCGTACGCAGGATATGTCAGGTACTTGCCCATTTCAGGAAAGTCCAAGTTGTCTCCCACACATGCAATGACTTCAGGTTGTGTATCTTGAATCATCTTTAAACAAACCTGGATTGCTTTCTCATCATGAGTTGGCTCTAACTGACCATCACGACCACGGTAATACCCAATCTGAATATCGGGAACAACTACACATGTTTTGAATGTCGTTGGCTTCTTTGCTTTGGCTGTTACTGGTGGCATCTTGACAGCAGGACCTTGCTTTACAACAGGCCATTCAGGACCAGTCTCCCATTTAGGGCTGAACTGAATTGCTGCAAGATCATGAATTTGTGCTTCACCATCAGCGTCTTTTGTAAGTGACTGATACAACTTTACTTTTCTAACATCACCAATTTCGTTGATGTCAATGTTTTTACGTTCCAACATTTCCACCAACTTGCCAAGAAGTTTGCTCTTGTCTTGTGGTGGATTACTTAATGCGTCTGCCAGTTCACTCATTGTGCGCCTCCTTGGTAACAACAGCAATCCTTATTGACATGCCGTTGGATGGTACTTATACTTACGCTGTATCCATGTTGACGCATGACTTTAGTAAGCCATGACGCACTGTACGTTTTACTTTTGCCCAAACCGTTGTCTTCTCGGATAAGTTCAATGGCTTTGTCTATCGCCTCTTGCTCATTAGAAGACATCTTCATTTTGGTGCGAGTAAACTTGCAAGTATCGGATGTTGCATTATCTTTAGGATTTAATAGTGCATCCAATAAACTACTTTTATGGTCTTCTTGTTTCACAAATACCTAACCTTTTGTAATTCAGAATTACGGTCAGGAACATCCTAACACCCTATTCACGGGCGTGTCTAGCATCACTTTTTTGTGATGTGCCAATCCAAATGATTGTGGAGGCGCTCGCCTACAGTGTCTAGTTTTTCACTGTTGCTCTCAACAGCACGTTTTACACTTTTTAATTGAAGCATGACCATGCCGTGGTCATTACGGTTCTCTTTGCGCATAGCAATAAATTGCTTAATGGCAAGACCAAGTGCTCCTGTTACAGAAGTAATAAGTGTGGCAATAATAAGCGCCCATGCATCGGTCATACTTACATCCCAGGAAGTCGTGGTTGGTCAGTGTTTTTAACCTTTTTATGCCCGTTTGCAAAATGCGCCATTCTAGATCCATAAGCAGCGTCTTTCCCTGCAACACGTCGTGCTTCAGTCCACCCAGTTTCTTGACTGAGCGTAGCGGGAATGACTTCCCCGCTTCTAGCAGACATTTTTGCTCCCGCACGTATATTGGCTTCGTTATGCCATGCATGAGTAACCATTTCAGGTGATACATCTGCGGTGCCAATAATTCCTTTAGTTCCCTTTTTTGATGAAGGGGTGTATGGAGCATCTGAAGCCACAACCTTTGCTGGAGATGTGCGTGTTTTACCAACACTCTCTAATTGCTGTCCAGAACTAATTGCACCTTCCCACGTGTCAGAGGCTGTGTGTCCTTTAGGGTTTAACGGTCCTTCCATAGAATCTTTAAGTCCCCAAAGGTCTAAACGACCTTGATCAGGATTAAAAAGAGCGACATCTGCACGAGTTAAGTATTCTTGATGTACAGCAGTACCAGGAACTGACTGTTTAATATTGTGGTGGTAACTCCACACTTTTGGACTGCTATGGGGGTCAATAGCCTCTGTATGGTGTATATTTCCACGCATTACATCTATTGCTCTACCTACTTGCTCGTGGCTACCACCCTTTGCTTGCCCCGCTAAAACGCTTACGTCCACCCCAGATATGTGGTCACGTAGTTTTGGGTTTCCAAGTTGAGCCGCTTGTGCGGAAGTTAAGTCTGAATACCTAGCAGAAGCAGACCGCAATCCCAAATGCTTTTGAGCGGTCTCTGAGAATGACAATGTAGGGTTAGTTGAGTGAAGATGGGCTAAAGAAGCGACAGCCTTTTTTTCACTTTCAGGACTATTCATTGGGGACATTACTGCTGATGCAGTAATTACACGGTCTTTATCAACCCCCGTAGACTGCGAGATATTTGCAAGGTCGCCATGATGTGAAAAGTACCAACCAGCACCTGCGTCACGAGTTCGTGATTCTGTTCCACCTCGTTTTGCATCTCGTCGTACTCTTTTGGCACCTTGAGACATTAAATTGACACGGCGATTAGCGGCAGTTGTAAGGGTTACATTTGCATCTGTTAATGACGGCGCAACTGTTTCTAAAGTCTTTAGTTTTTTATCTTTATCTTGAGCACTTCCTTTTTCAAGGGATGTTCTATAACCTTCTACCTTAGATTTTTGTTTTCCCCAGTCAGCCATATTCTCGTTAGCGACTTGTTGTTCTCGGGTAGTCAAATCTGACATCTGTAGAGCACGACCTGGTGGTGGTGCAGTTACTTTAGGACCTTTAGCCTTTTTCTTAGCCGCCATCAGATGCCGTCTTTGTTTTTAGGGTTGTTCTTGATGTACGCACGGGTACCTGCGTTACGACGACGCTGAGGATCAATAGCACGGTATTGGCGTTTTACACCATTAGATTTCTTGTTGACAGAAGTGCCTTGTGGCTTAAACAAGTCAAGAGCATCTGTGTAACCCACACCCAGACCAGACATATTGCGCTTCATATCAATGCCGCCCTTAGGACCTGGCGTGTGTCCTATCATTGGGTTGCGGTCACCTGTCCCGTAATCAGGGCGTCGGTACTGCTGCTGAGTCTCGTGGAAATGTTGCTTGCGGGATTTAACCGCACCAGCAAAGAATCCAGCCCCAGCGTACACCTGACCGATGGCTATCCCACTTTGGGTATTAGTAGGGGGAGTCGTTGGACTCCCCCCACCATTAACATCGCTGTCGGATGTGCTGGCGCCTGCGTCGGCGCCGCCTTCCATACTTAGTCGTTAACGACTGTTGGGTTCATGCGGTTCATGTGACCGCCGCTGTTGTACTCGTACTCAAATGCTGGCATGCCGTCGCCTGCCATTGAGCCTTGAACGAATTCGCTCAAAACCGATGGGGCTTCAATCCATGAAGCGGAGCCAACGTGAGCACGCTCACGCATAGTCTCTTCTGGGTACTTGTAAAACATCTCAGGGTTGTTATGGTTCTGACGACCTGGAGCAGATGTCGGATCCATGTATGCGCCCTTGGCGAAGTCGTTTGGAACGTCAGTGTCAGTTGCGACACCTTCTTCAAAACGCAACGGTCCTCGGTTGCCTGGGATGCTTGGCGCCATTGAACGTTCAAAAACGTTCGGTGAGCGCTCTGGGAATTGTGGTGCTGGTGCTACGTTCACGTAAGCCTCCGTGAGGGTTGAATTAATTAATATCTAAGATTAGCACCATTTAGCGACCGAAGAATGGAGATTCCGCTACCTGTATCTGGGGCATGGTATCCGTCATGGTCATAAAGCAAGCAATAGCAAGGGAATCGGGGTAGTCGTCAAAAGCGCCTTTTTCATTAGGAGCCTCTGCCAACATGTACGGACCACGATAAGCCTTTTCTAGATCACCCATTTGCTGGTTAAAGCGCTTCCAACCACGGGTACGTTTAGCCTTAGAGTGCCCTGGAATAATTAATTGCTCTCTCTGAATCAGTTCTGTTAGATGAACCCAACGCTCGTGCTGCGCTTTAGAGTCTGAGGATACGGAAACTACTTCAATATCTGGCAAGAGAACTTTGAAGCGTTCAGCCACAGCGCCACCTACACCCTGAGAATCAATACCAATTCTGAGAGGGTCATAGTTGCGCAAGAAGTCAATGATTTGGAAGTATTGCGTTTCCCATTCCTCGTTGTTAATCTCCAGCCAGTTGAGGACACGATGCTCGTGGAAGCCAAAAGGGTCTGGGTGGTCCCAGTCAACCCAGCAGACCGTCACTACCGTGGAGTCGTTAGAGCGAGCAACGTCAATACCAACCACTACGGGTGTCCTCCACCATTGCTTTACAAGCCCCATAGAGGGGTCATAGAGCCTCTCTAAGCGCTCATCTGTGACAAACATACCTCTATCAAGGACCCACTTGTTTTGATAAGACATTTGGAACTCATCAGAGTCTTCCCCGATGCGTAGTTTTTCTTTGGCAATAAACTTGCCATAGTTGGCGTTGTACTTAGCAGCAATCTTCCAGTCGTACTCAAAGTGTGCAGGGCGGGTCTTACGACCACCATTGACCATTCGTCTTTTGTTGTACTGAATCATCTTGTAGAAGTAGCACTTGTTTCGGGTAGCCGTTCCTGTGAGGCAGATGCTTCCGTTATTAAAAGCAAGCATTGGCTTAATAGATTTGGCAATCATGAACTCGTCGGCGCCTTGAGCCTCATCAATCAGAATGAAGTGATACGTTTTTGATTCAATCTTGGCTTTTGGGTTACAAGTTTGCATACGGCAGAGAGAACCTGAATGCTTCAAAGTGATGATGCGTCCTTTACCTCGTGCTCCACCTGATGTGGCTTTGTCATCAATCTCAGGATCTAGGAGGAAGTCAAGGGCATGCTCACTTGTTAACTTGCCAACGATACGACTAAAGACAGTGTCGGCTTGATCTTCTACAGGAGCAAACACGCCGCACCAAAAACCTCGCTCAAACTTCTCTAACCATGTCGGATACACCTTTGCCAATTTGGGCAAGATAACCATCATGGAAGCCATCACATTAGAGAGCACTTCGGACTTACCACTTTGACGTGTTGCGACAACAGTTATTTCTTCACCGTCACCAAGAACGACAGATTCAATCAAACGATAAGCAATGGGAACCTGATACGGAAAGAATTCAATATCACAAAACTCTTCAGTAAATACAATAATCCGTTTAACCAATTCGTCAAGAAACTCCGCCGAAGTCTCGTCTAACTCTTCGGCTACGTCTTCGGCTAAAAGGTTTTCGTCTAGTTCGTCGTCTGTAAGCACAGACCTAGCATAGACGATTAATAGGCGTCGTTGTCAAACTTCATCTGACCTTGGTCAGGGCTTGGTTGACTAACTCTGGCTGGGCGAACTTGTGCAATTAGAGCGGCGGCATCTTCAAGAAGCATCGTGAGGTTTTTGATGTCCAAAAGAGTGGCTTCTGCATCATCAGGGGATGTCGTGAATATCTTAGAAGCGTAAGATTCAGTGAGCATGAAAAGGTCATTAATAGCGTTAGTGAGTCGGCGCTTATCACCTTTATCTAGATTGGTAATTACTGGTTTGGTTTCCGTGTTGTTTGTCATAAGTGTGAGGGTACCAGAATTAATTATGGGCGTCAACTCTTCCCTGTAATTCTTCCCAAATATTATTGAGTGCAATGATGGCATCATCCACTTCTCCGATAGGACCATCGTGATACCGCCATTTATCAAAACTGGCTCCAAGACTCATAATACTGTTATCAAACCACTGGAGCAGTGACGCACGGTCCAAGTTACGGATCCTTTGTGGAATCTTTATCTCTTTTGGTTCTGTCTTCTTAACAAAAAAACTCATCACCACATCCCTATCTCTCGTGCGGGCGTATCCAAATCACGCCCTCCTATGGCTTGTAATATACCGTCTGTTTCAGTGAGTACCTCACGGCGCTTACACAATCCTATTTGCAGAGTGTATTTAGATGTTCTAATTTGGACACCTTTACCATGTCGCCATGGGTAGTCGGTTTCTTTCATGAAACCTGTACACATCAGAGGTGTACGCAGATCTACAAAATCCCTGATGATCCAATAAATGCGTCCAAAGCCATGGACCTTATTCATGCTTACATTTGAGATTGTACGAAAAACGTGCTCTCTTCATCGCCCGATGCCCTACTGTTTGGAAAGTTATTGAGTACCGAGTTAATATAGCGCCCTTTTGACTGAGCCGACGCAAATGATTGATAAATGTGTGATGGAACATTTAGGTATTTCCAAGGCGTACCATGCTTGATAAAGCGAACAAATAGTGTGCCAGTGTACCCAATATTTTCATTTGCGCCCTCCAAAGCAGCATAACGAAAGGCTTCCACACGGCTACTTTCATCAGGTGGATGGTAGTACGTGGTATTAGGATCCCATGGAATTGGAGTGAGACTGCTAGGTGTAAATGTTTTCTCGTTTACACGCTTACGAGCACGCTCTTCTTGGATGAGACCTTGACCTGAGTAATAGTTTAAACCCTCAACTAAACGATCTCTTGTTGACTTACTTAGTCCTGGTTTAGGTCGTGGTGCCATAAGGCTCTACACTACGCTTGTGGAGGAAGCGTTGCCTCGTAGTCAAGGACTGCTTGAGGCATTGCCTTACCTTCGGTAAAGCGGATGTGCCAACTCTCAGCACCTGGCATGTCCACTACTTCATGGCTAAAACCAAACTTCTGTTCGTTAGCCAAGAGCCAGTCCATGATTTTCTTATTGCCAGTGTTGGCAATGTCAATGGCAATACCAAGCATGTGTCGTGAGCAGGTCTTAGCGTCATCGTTAGGAGCCGCTAGAGGAGCGTTACCCTTCTTCAAGTACCACTTCACACCATTCCATGTACGGGTGGTGGCGTCTGGAATTACTTCCTTCTGGTAGCGAGTAAGGAATCCTTTGGTCTGGGTCTCAATACTGCGGAATGTGTCCCCGCTGGAAGTCGGAGCCAAGACAACGCCATCAGCATGTGCGGCAACTTTCATTGCTTCAAAGGCACGGGCGGCGCAGTGGTGCATCTGACCACCCACCGACAACTTGCGAAGCATTGCAGGAGTGATCTGGGAAGGCTTCTTACCTTCTAGGTGTTCACAGAATTTGATTGGAACTACAGGCCAAGGCATCTTTGTCATGACCCCTATTTTACCATCAATCTCAGAAAAAGTGCTTGAGGATAGCCGTGGTTGCTAGAACCATCCAGCAAAAGTTGAACCAAATGATTGTCGGCATGGTCTTGATTGTTGACGTGATAACCAAGGCGATGCTTGATGCAAGGGCAAAAAGGTACATCCACCACCATTGTTTATCAAAGATAAGACCTGGAACAATGATTGAAATTTTGGTCATAAAAGCCCAAGCCTCAATAATGTTTACTTTGGTCCAATAGTCTTTATGCCCCCAACGGCGTGTTACTTCTATGATTTCTGATGGTTTCAACATTACTACTCCTCTATATTCTTTCTTATTTCCCTTAAAACACGGGTTCTAAGTTGGGCATTATTGAACATCTTGTATTTTTCTGTCAATCTTGCAAGGAATCGTAAAGGACTAATGTGCACTAAGGACATGGCAAGGGTACTTAACTCTTCGGTTACGTGATACCGATGCAGCCTCACAGGTCGGTCTGTGTGAAACTGGATGTAGCATAAGGCATCTCCAGCATTGACATGTAGTGAAGTGACTCCACTCCACAGGTTAAACTCTATGTTCATTGGTCGGTACCATTGACCAATATCATATTCTCCAGGAACAATCATTCCGTACTTGTGGCTGGTTGGCAACTCAAAGTATGGAGCGGTCATGCTTGCTATAACGCTTTCTGAAGAGAAGAACAATAAGCAATGGTGATAGTTAAGATGCTCATTGTTTTCCATAGTCGGCCCATGTAGGTGCTCTATGTATGCTGGGCACTTTAAGTTTTGTTCGTAAGCAACATCTGAACCATTTAACGAAACCTTAGTTTCCTGTATGGTTCTAAACACATATGTGTGTTTCATCTTTTCGGACACGGCTGGGCAATTTATAAAGTTAGATCGGTCTGGGTTACCAATTTGCTTTTCTAGGCATTCTTCATACAATGTTTTTGGAGAAGGGAATAGATGGCTAAGGTCCTTTGTTACATCTGTCTTCATCCAATAAGGTGCCCAATAAATGTCAAGTGGTTCTAGTATTTGTTTCATTAAGCGCCCTTAATCTTTTTCTCGTATTCATCTAGCAACTTCTTTGTTTTTTGTTTAGCCAATGTATCGCTATCGCTTGGGGTCATGCTACCAGTGAGTGACCAATGGTTTGGTTTTACATAGTGGTAAAAAGCAACTTCAACAAACTTCATCGGGTCTTTTGTGGGGTACGGCGGTCTCCAGTGAAGTTGATCTTCTCCACCATATAACACGGCATCGCCATTTCCCATCAAATACTCAACACCATTTACAACTAAGGGCCAGTTAACTGTAGAGCGTAATTGAATATCAAAAGTATAGGTACAAGGGCGCATGTCTACGTGAGGGGGAACCTTTGGAGATCCGTACAGCGTGGAATACCTGACCCATTTTGCATAAGTGAACACTAAGTCTTCCCCATACTGCCTTTTCATTTCTTCTTCTATTTTTAAGTTGTTAGGTAGATCGCATGATTTCCTACCCCAGTCATCGCCACCCCATGCTTCTGATTCAATTGATTCTCTTATCTCTGTGCACTCTATGGGTGACAAGAATTGGCTGACAAGTTTACTCTGCATAAGCAATTCCTACCCCGTTATGTTCCTTTATCCACGCTTTACAAAATGCAGAAGATCCCATGCAATAAAAGCCTCTTGATCCTATTTGATATACCAAATTGGATTTCCATTTAATTGCATCGGTTATTAACCAATTAAGGGCTTGGGCACTTAACACAACGCTGTCTGTCTCAATTGCTTGCGTGTAATCCATTCCTTCAAACACTTTGTATACAATGATTACATTAGAGTGTTCTGGTTTTAACCACTCTGGAATGTGCAAGTCCTTTTTCCAAGCGCATTCAAACTCCCTACAAATGGGTGGTCGGTCTTGATATATCGTACACCCAGTGTGTACGGACACATGCGGGCATGGTGACCCTTTTTGAACAACATGTTCATTGATAACAACATCCAAGTTACCATCACAGCACTTAATGCACGTTCCACAAGTTCGGGTGTTAATCATGTTTTAAAATTTGATGATAGTTGGATCTATGGTTTGTGGGGGCGTGGCAGGAATATCTTCATCTCGGTTAGCGTACATAAATGTGCTAATAATCCATTTTTCTTCTGATATTGGCACCATGCCCATATGTGGGTGTGTCCAACTAGCAGGGAATATCGCAATAGAACCTTGCTTGGCAGGTATCACAAGATCATGTTCTGGAAACCCTGTTCCACCGCCAACTTCAATTGTGTTGAGATACATCACAACTCCCAAAACTCGTTGATTGAGTAACCCACTATTCCACGGAGCGCCATCATAATGTCGTCTGTAATAATTAGTTCTTTGCTTGTAATTCTGTACACGATACCCAGTATCTAGCAGTTGTGGGCATAAAGCGTTTAACTCATGGATTTGCTCAACATACAAAGCAAGTGCTCCATACAACGCATGTGTTATCTTCTCCTCATAATTCATAAAAGGTTCAGCAGGAATACCTTTTTCGGCTAAGTCACGAAAACCAAAGTCAAAATCCATAGACGATTTAATATGTGACTGAACACCACCAATGGTTGGTCCTGGATAAAATAACTTGTCGTAGTGGTACTTGCATTCATTAATTATTCCCACGCATACTTCTTTTGGAATAATGTCGTCTATGACAGCAATGTGGTGAGACTTACCGCCCACGAAGTTAAGCATCTACTCTCCTATTGTTTTACGCTTATGGTCATTTCATCCAAAACATTATCACCATCAAAGCACTTTAGGACAAAATCTCCAGAAACTTCAATGCTTAACGGAATACCAATTCGGTGCTTGTCGTGGCGGACTGATTTGACAACGCTGCTGTTGTCTTTGCTAAACACCTGAAAAGACACAGATGAGCAATCCATAAAGTCATTGAGATACATAATAGTAAATGGAACAGACATCTCAACAGAAAAGTATGCGGGAACAAACCCAACATCAACGGGAACAGTCACAACGATTACTTCTTTTCTATTAAAATCAATCTTCTCAGTTCTTGGAGAATCACCAATTTGAATCGGCAATAGCCATTCTTTAGCCAGTGCCTCAGCCTCAGTTAATTGATCCTCCGTAGGACAATATATAACCCTATCCATTGTCAATATCCCGCAATTCTTTATCGTGTCTGGATTGCTCTCTTTTGTAAGCGCCTTTCCAGTTGTATCCTTGTTCAATATTGTCAAACCCAAGTTTGTCAAGGAGTTTGTGGGTGGATTCATCACCCTTTAGCAATTCACTCTTGATTAAAGCGCTTTCTCTTTTAAAGGGAATAACATGCAACATTGGTGTTCCTTCGTCAATAGAGAAGGGCTGATTTGTCGTAATATTCAAAACGATGTTGCAGTGATGGTAATAGTCTGTATGAACAACGCCAGCCATTACAGAATAATTACTGTTGGGTTCCCATTGCGGCGCTATAAATAAGGACGAATAACCTGGTGCTGTCTTAATCAACCACGGGTTTTGCAATTTTAGGTAATCTGACTTTTTCCTTTGCTTCATTGCTGCTACGGGACATTCCCCTGCTTGGTCATACCCAAATTGATTACGATCTACGTTTGCTTTGCTTATGAGTTGTTCATACGCCTGATTGTCTAGTGGTTCAACCAAATAAGATGGAGTATTAAAACGAGCGTCCCAACTTGCATTTAACTTTGAAATTGGTTCCCGAACGTCTAATTGTGCCCACAACGGAATGGTATACCCAGTACGCATATAATCTGCAAGACCATAACATCTTCGCAATCCCAATTCCCCAGTAGCAACTTCTTTAAACCAATCAGGTGTTTTCTTGTTATTTTTGTAAAGGGCTACTTTTGGGTGCCACAAGGTGTTGGATAAAGGAATAGCCAACAATTCATGCTTCTTTGGTATTGGTAAGCCTTCCCAGATGTCGGCCTTAATCGTAACATTTTCGTTACTTTTTTTGTTTGAAAATAGACCCATGATCCACCAATCCATTTTTTACTTGTTCACTTTTAAAGTTAGCCAGTGCCCCTGCTGCCCAATCCCTTGAGCCAAAAGCATTGAGTTGTGTTGTTGCCGCTTCGGGATTAATTACTCCCTGTCCTTGAGCAACATGCCACAAGTGTGCAGAATGAAATAGACCATACCCAGTGTCTGCAAAATCAAATATAGAAGGTACTCTTTCTTTCCACAATTCCAAAAGATTCTGTAATGTCTCAGGAAGTTCAGCGTTTTGTTGTGCTTTCCACATTTCGGAATCGGTTCTATCAGAAACGTAATGCAACGAAATCATAACTAAAATGTTGTCCATTAGTTCTGCAAACTTCTTATTATAATCTTTTGTTTGAGCCTTACTTCCTTCATTAAAGGTAGGAAGTAATTGCCCAATCATTCTCGCTTGTTGAATGGTTGTAGAGATAGAGGTTGCTTCTAAAGGTTCTACAAACGAACCCGCCAGTCCTACTGCCACACAATTGTGTTTTAAGCCCTGCTTATAATAACCAGACTTAAATTTAATAATTCTTGGGGTAAGTTCTTTTCCAATAAGATCCGATACTTCTTTGACCGCTTGATCATCGGAGCAAAAGTCAGATGCATAAATGTACCCGTTTCCACGTCTTTCCTGCGTAGGTATTTCAAACACCCATCCACTAGACAAGGCTCGTGCACGGGTGTATGGTCGGATTTCACCAGAAGGATCTGACTCTGTTTGGAACACCGCCGCAGAATCTGTTGGAAGGTACTTTCGGTAACTTACAAAATCATCTTCTTTTACAATTTGAGACATTAAGGCCCTTCTAAAGCCTGATGCATCTACAAAGAAATCAGCAAGGATTGAGCCATTCTTGGTTAAACCAACCTCAGTTATAAAACCAGAAACTGTGTCTTGTTTTACATTTGTAACTTCGTCATCAATAAATGTAACATCCCTTGTTTTAGCAACAACTGTAAGATAATTATTTAATTTATTAGTGTCAAAGTGAAACTGGTTTACAGAATCGTGTTGATTTGCGCCCGTGACTTTTACTATGTTGTTGTTGTATAGGTGGGATATCATTGAACTTGTTAGCAATCTATTGTTTTCAAGACAAAACGCATAATTTGCTGCAAAGTCATTAGGACCCATTCCTGGGAGACTTACGCTATGAAAATAGTCTGGCGTATGGTTTGTCCAATTCTCAAACCTAATACCATACTTGTGTGTAGCAGCACATTCAGAAACTAATTCATTAACATTGATGTTGTATGGGGTTTGAAATCCCTGTCTCCAATGTTCGGTGGAACCTTCACCAACCCCAATGATTCCGATAGAAGAGGAAGATACTACCGTTATTTTATACAGTGGAAACATTCCACGAAGCATTATGGCTGTAATTAACCCAGCAGTTCCTGATCCAACAATACAAACGTGCTTTTGCATATCAAACAAACCATGAAACGAATGCATACTTAATTTCGTCTGAAATATCTCCCACAGAGTTTGCATAGTGGTAATAAGGAAAATTAGATGGAAATAGCAAAACTGCCCCAGCCTTCGGTTTAACTGTTATATCTAACAGTGGAAACACTAATTCTCCACCTGCGTAGCCATCATTAAGATACCCAATAACACTAAGAACACGCTGATTGGATGGGTGATGGTCAACGTGACCACGGTACTCCGCACCCCGTCCGTACTTAAGAACACGGTAACCCTCATCTTTGGCTAAGTTAAGTGCATGTTCGTTCCTGTAATGCCACACAGCCTTATCTGTGTCAGTCCTAATCTTATCCCAAGCACTACGAACAGGAAGTAAACGGTCAACTGAGACTTCTGATTCGGGAACATTCAGTGGAGCCAGTTCACATCCCAAAGAAGAACGGTAGTTGTCTGCCCTTAAGTTATCGCCAGAACCTACAAGTGTCCTAAACCATGATAGGTATCCCCAATCGTTCTTGCACTCTTCTTCTAATAAGTTTACAAAGTTGCCTGGGGCAAAAGCATTCTCATACAGGTATACACAGTTGCCCAAATCAATTGGTTTCATTTTGTTTCTCCTATGTTAGTGCTACTAAACGTAGCACAGTTATGCACAACTTAAATAGTTTCCAGCCACTTAATCTGATTCCAAATGGTCTTAAGACTTAGTTTATAGGCGTACAACGGGTCCGTTTCAGCGTTTTCGGGAACAACAAGATCCTCGTAGTCAAAGGTTGCTGGGTCTTGTTGTAGTTTAAGTGCTGCATCATAAAGGTCTCGCTCAAGTTGATATTTGACTCGTGCCTTTGCTTCAACTAGGTCATTTGCATCTAAAGTACTAAAGCCATAAGCCATAAAAAGTTCTCCTGAATTGGTGGGGTTATCATTGCGACGATAAGACATTATACAGTATTCCTTAGTTATCTAAATCTTGCACAAGTGTTGTAGCGGATGATGCAACATGTGTGCTTAAACTACGAGTCATCACAATTAGTGCGCCTGCACTACCAGGATTACCTTCACTACCAGGGTTTCCTGAACCCCCAGCATTGCCCGAACCCCCAGCATTTGCAGTTCCACCTGCTCCACCTGGATAAGCAGGGTTATGTGTGGCTGGAGTTGGGTGCGTGTGGGTATGATAGTAAACATTCCCAGGGTGTGCATTTCCAGGGTGTGAATGATAGTAAATACTTCCACTGTGGTGGTAGTGGTGTCCAGGGTTATGGTGTCCAGGGTGGTGTCCGTTACAACCATACTTAGTATGCGCTGAACAGTTGCCTCCCGTGTGGTGTGACGCTTGGTGTGCCGCTACATCGGGGTTGTGGGCACCAGCGGTTCCACCTGGGTTGTGACCACCTGGGTTATGAGCAGATGTGTGTGCGTGACCATCAGGGTTTGCATGGTTGGCTGCACCAATACTTGTACCAGCGTTTCCTGCTGTACCAGCGTTTCCACTACCACCAGGATTGCCACCTGCTCCAGGATTGCCACTTGTTCCAGACGTTCCAACACTAACAAAAGTACCCGAACCAACAATGGTCTTAGCAACAACAACTACGGAGCCTCCACCTACTCCATGTGTCCCCTTGGTTCCTTTGGCACCGCCCGAACCCGCCGCACCGCCAGTTCCTGCCGTTCCAGGATTACCTGCGCCCGAACCCCCGCCCGAACCCGCCGCTCCAGCATTTGCAGTTCCAGCAGCGCCAGCATTTCCAGCGGCACCATCTGTTCCGTCAGCACCATCACTACCAGGTGCACCCACGAACCAGCGATTTAATGTGCTAGATGATTGATAGACACCATATACAAGGGCTTCATAATCTTTAACTGCGCCAATAGCCAATGAGCCACCTGTACCAATTGACTGTGCTGCATCATACCCATCACTTGCGCCAAGGCGTGTCATCACCGAACCAGCAAGCACTCCTGTTGTCATGCTTGTTCCAGCAGGCATACCAACAGTGCCATTATTTGTTAATGTATTTTTTACAAAGATTTTAAATCCATTTGTAAATAAAGTAATGGAACTGTTTACCGTTAGTGCTTCGTAATACATATCACGAGATAACGATGTATTTGTGGAGACAACTACTGTTCCGTCCAGACCGTTGCCAAAAACCTTGTCTGTTCCAGTTTTTTGAACTAGTGCGGATTTAAATCTACTTAGTCCAGCCATTTCAGGCTACCTGCATGTAGTTAACAGTTCCGCTTGTGCAGGACGTTCCGCCAGTGACATCTGTGGATACGCCTGCGTTAAGCACTGATGCTGATGACACAATCAAGATTACGCCACCGCCACCGCCACCAGAACCAGAAGTTCCTGGTGCTTTAAAATAAGCAGTACCTGAAGATACTGTAATGTAACGAGCAGCAATAATAACTACACCGCCACCTGCTCCCGATGCACCACCTGCACCACCACGAAGGAATGTAGGTGTCGTTGTTGATGCTGAGACCGCCCACCCCTTAATTGCTTGTAATGGTTGTTGATAATAAGCAGAACCACCAAGTCCAGCCACTGGTGCTGTAGCAGTTTGTGAAGCGCTGGCACCACCAAGACTATGTATGACAGCCGTTGTTGCTGCACCACCTTGTGCAATGGACCCAGCAGTGGATTGACCTGTTGTATACCCAATAATTGCACCAGATCCAAGAGTCAGTGTTCCTTTAACAAACACTCTGTAACCACCACAATTTAATGTAATGCTGTCGTTTATTGTTAGGTTGTTATAAAACTTGTCGGTAGTCAATGTGGTATTAACCGAAATTGTGGCATCACCATCAATACCAGTTCCGTAAACAGGGTCAGGAAGGTTCAGATACGTTGCGGTAGCAACCAATGCGCTGGAAATGGATGAAGTTCCTTCAGCCGTTGATATTCCAGTTCCGTTCATCCGAACGAAAGATGCCACTACGCCTCCTCAATACCTGTGAGGATGATGTTTACAGCACTGTTTGCGCTGGCGTATCCAATAATTTGATCACTAGTGGTAGCACTTGCGGCTGCTCCACTGTTGTTGAGCACCAATGACGTAGACATCATAACTGTTTCGTTAGCAGCCAATGACAGGGCCGTAAGGAAGTTTTGTGTGGTTGCCTGTGCCACGTTTAGTGGCTTCAGCACCAAAGTCACTGTCACAGCACTAGCAGTGGTGTTACAGAGCACAATTTGCTTAACAATTGTCGTAGTGCTAATTGGTGTTGTGTACAACACCGTAGAAGACGTTGTTGTCAATTGGGTTGGTCCCGCAAGACGCTTTTGTGTAAATGCCATTAAATAACCTCCATGTAAAGTTTAAGTAGACTATCACGGATTCCCGTGGTGACAAACGCCGTTGTAGCAACCGCCGTACTATTGTTGGATGCGCTCTGTGTTGTGGCGATAGTGTCAGTTGGCAGAGTTGGTGTACCCGTAAATGTTGGTGAGGCAAGTGGTGCAAAACCCGAAATTGAAGCGCCAGCAGGGATTGTGACGGTTCCAGTGAATGTTGGGCTGGCAATGTTTGCCTTTAGGTTGTTTGCAGTAGTAACAAATTCGGTTGTAGCAACTTTGGTAGAACTATCCGCAGCAGTTTGAGTAGTAGCAATGGTGCCTGTAGGGAGAGTTGGTGTACCAGTAAAAGTTGGTGAAGCAAGATTTGCTTTCAGGTCCAATGCAGTCTGTTGAGCAGTTGAAACAGGTTTTGCAGTATCGGCTGTATTATCTACAGACCCTAAACCAACCATAGTTTTAGTGATACCTGAAACAGTACCCGTAAAAGTTGGGCTAGCCAAAGGTGCTTTTAGACCAATACTGGTTGTCAGCG
>Ga0214919_10002130_pt1 | contig 31531 bp, 14 predicted proteins | sample LL1503_MetaG_FD_177994 | JGI IMG/M metagenome (GOLD analysis project Ga0214919, IMG submission 177994) | Freshwater microbial communities from Lake Lanier, Atlanta, Georgia, United States - LL-1503 | ecosystem: Environmental > Aquatic > Freshwater > Lake | place: USA: Georgia | collected... | reverse complement strand
CCTTGAGTGGTAAACGGAGTTGCCGTCAATGTCAATGGTGTTTCTTTTGCTGTATATGGCCCTACTTTAGTAACTACAGTAGCTCCATCTTTCAATTCTAATTTAGTAGGAGCCGTAGGTAAGACTCTAGCTAATTTCAATGTTTTAGCAACTGAGTTTCCTGAACCGTTTACGGCGTAAACGCTTAATAATAAGTCACCAGTTGTCTTTGTTGCAGCACCTGAGAAGTTCACTGTTATTGTACTACTAGCACTAGAAAAAGCAGCTAAAGTTGTAGTTGTGGTTACAGGAAGAGAGGTAATTGGATCTGGAGCCGTTGTAGCAACCGAAACCGTTGTGTCTGTAGTTGGTGAACACGTAGTACAAACCACTCCTGTCGGAAGAACCCATGCATAAGAAGTAGCCTCTGCTCCTTGAGTCGTAAACGGAGTAGCTGTCAATGTAAATGCAATCTCAGTTCCTGTATAAGGCCCTACTTTAGTGATTTTAGCTAAAGAACTAAGATTCGGTTGGGAAGTATTCGTAAGCACTAATGCAGTTGGTGCAGTAGGTATTACTCTTGCCAACGATAATGTTTTATTAGTAGAATTACCACAACCTCCTACAGATTGAACCACAATAGGCAATGCTGTAGTTCCCGAAGTAACACCTGCAAAATTAGCTGTGATGACTGGAGTAGAACTTGTAACAACACCTGATGATGATATGGCAACGGTCGATGATGCAATGGCATTCACACCCGCAGGCAATGTCCAAAGATAGTTTGCCGCTGTAACAGCTGCTGGAGCTGTCATAGTAAATACCGTTTCAGTTCCCATGTAAGGCCCTACTTTTTTGATTCCAGCAGTTAAAGTGTTAAGACCTACTAAACCATAAACTGCAGGGGTTGGAGGGTCTACAACTGCAGGAGTTATTATTCCTTTAAAAGAAGGTGTTGTATCCGCACTTGTCATTGTCAAGGCAGTTGGAGCCGTTGGCAATTTAGTAGTTAAAGTAAGTGATTTAACTAATGATACACAACCGTTAGCATCTACTGATTTTACAGTAACAGCTCCGATTGCTCCTACCGTAGTACTAGCACCAGCAAAACTTACTCCAATAGAGCTACTCGTTCCTGCTCCAGTACTACTATTGGCTCCTGAGTCAATAGCAGCTCCTGTTGGAACAGTCCAGATGTAAGAAACAGCACTTGCTGCAGTAGCAGTGAAAGTTACCGGAGTCGATGAATTAATGTATTTACAGATAAGGGCTGACTCCGTTGACGTTAAAGCCGAAGGCGTAGCCGGTAAATTGTTTACAACAATCGCTCTGGCTTCTCTAGAACTTTCATCACCATTTTTCGTCTCCGTTACATAATAAATTTTAGAAGATAAAGCAGTAGTTGAAGTTAAAGCAGAAGCACCCCCTATATAGGCTGCATAAAATTTTAAAGAAGTACTACCTAAAGCCGAAGCAATTGTAGCTCCTTTACAGAAAGATAAATCCGGTGATCCATTTGGTGGGATACTGGTAAAGGTTAATGCCAACGTTTCTGTATGACATCCAACTACATGAGTATAATTACCGGGTACTGTATAAGTGTTTCCATTTCCTGAGGACCATGTATAGGTTTTATATGCAATAACCGAGGTAGTATGAGTAGTATTCAGATTTACTGTTACCGTTGTAGCTGCCGAAGTTGTAGTTCCTCCTGTACCTGTTACGGTAACGGTATAACTTCCTTGTGTATTTGCAGTAATATTGGAAGTTGTAGCTCCTCCAGGTGACCATAAATAAGTCAATCCAGATCCTGTGTTGGCCGATAAAATCACATTACCTCCTGAACAGAAAGTAGTGTCTCCTTCAGCGGTGATTGTTGCCGGCGGTGTAATATTGGCTGTAATACCTGTTGGTTGAGAGAGTGAGTAATTTGCTGATGCGCTACCACTAATGCTGTAACCACTAATAGTTATCGGTATTGCCAGTCCGGCAGTATCGGTGTCAAAATTAGCAGAAACACCTGAACTATTTAAAGCGACATTAGCTGTATCGGCTGCAAAAACACCAGACAATGAACCCAAGGCACTTAAAGTGGTTGTGGTATTTCCGTCCTGAGCCTTATTGTTGGCAACAACACCTATAACCGTTAATGGGGATTGCGTTATTGCACCTTCAGCAGTACCAATTGCTAAGCTATAATTAGACGCTTTACCACCATTAGTGCCATCTGCTACTGTATAGGTTATGGTCGCTAATTTAGCAGAACCTACATCAGCATTTGTATAAAGACCTGTTGCCGAGGCAGTAACTGTTTCTGTACCCACAAACCCTGATAAGGTTCCCGGTGTAACAACACCTGAAGCAGGGAGTGCATTATATACTTTTGATGCAATGCTTGCTGTCGTTATTGACAAGGTTTTTTTATTAACAACCAGGGTTTGAGAAACGGATGGGGCTACGGCATATTCAACATTACCCCCCTGCGAAGCAGTGATAGTGGCTGAGCCGGTTCCAACAACTATAATGGTACTTCCTGATGTAGTGGCCACTAACGGATTACTGCTACTGTAAGTTAGCGGTAATCCCGATGAAGCGATAGCTCCGGGAAGAACAGCATCTCCATAATTTACTGTTGAAAGTGCACCAAAAGTAATGGTTTGGGGAGTTCTATATTCCGGCAATACCGCATTTGATATGCCACTTGCAGCACCTAAACCTGCCGCATTAGCTGCTTTTACGGTAAAGGTATAAGTCACTCCATCAGATAATCCATTTACCGTTATAGTACCACTTCCTGCCTGACTTAAAGTTCCTGTGATTCCACCAGGAGAAGATGTTACAACATAAGAGGTAATTGGCGATCCCCCATTATATGTAGGAGCCGTAAACGAAATTGTAGCCTGTCCATTGATGCCAGTTAACTCTGATGTACCAATAGTAGGTGCGTCAGGTACTGTAAATGGTGTCACTGCATTTGATGCGGAACTTTCGGCACTTTGTCCTATACTATTTGTTGCCCTTACGGTAAAGGTATAAGCCGTTCCATTGGTTAAACCATTCATTATTATGGAACCACTTCCCGCCTGACTTAGTGTTGCAGTAATTCCTCCGGGAGAGGATGTTGCTGTATAGGACGTAATTGTTGCATTGCCATTGAATACTGGAGCTGTAAATGGTATTGAGGCTCGCCCACTCACTCCTGAAACTGTTGCGGTTCCAATAGTAGGAGCGTTTGGTGTTCCAACACTGTAGGTAATGATTACCTGCCCAGCACCTCCGGCAGCTCCCCTATTAACTCCAGAATTACCATAAGCACCTCCACCTCCACCTCCCGGTGAAGTTCCTGAAATTCCATTACCTGCAGAAGTTTTACTTCCTCCTCCGGAACCTCCCAAGGCTCCTGCTCCGGCACCTCCAGCTCCACCTGATCCACTAGCGCCGGATGTGCCAGGTAATCCTATAGCTATTGTGCCACCTGAACCACCTGAACTATTTGTACCGCCTGAACCCAATTGTCCTGCCGAATTTGTTCCGCTTCCTCCGACACCACCATTTGCAATTACAGGAGTCGTTGATCCGAATGTTGTATTACTTCCGTTATATCCATTAGCACCACTACCAGTAGCGCTCTGACCTCCCGCGGCACCCACTGTCACGTTATAACTTGTAGTAGGGACAACGGTCACGCTATCATTTATAACATAAGAACCTCCAGCACCGCCACCGGCAAAACCAGCTAAAGAGGTACCACCGCCGCCACCGCCGCCGCCCCAGGCTTCAACTTTTATTTTATTTATACTTGCCGGAGCTGTCCATGTTCCAGATGTAGTAATGGTAGTTTGGGTTTCTAATGCAACCGCCAAATACTGCGCAACCGAAGATGCAGGGTAATAATAATTATCTCCCGCTTGTGAGGCCGTAATTGTACAAGCGCCACTTCCTACAATATGAATATTATTACCAACAATAGAGGCTACATTAGTGTTTGAACTTGTATAAGTAACAGCCAGACCTGAACTGGCTGTCGCGCCTGGGCTAAAGTCGGCGTCACCTACTTTTTTCGCGGGTAATGCATTAAAATTAATCGTTTGGTCTTGAATAATATTCATCTCAATTCCGTTAAAAATATCATCTGTCGTGTCTGTATTGACCAACATGAAATCGGATTGGAGAGTACCGCCTTGATTCATAATGGCATCTGATAGGGTTATGGTTTCTGTTCTCCATTGATTAGTTCCAGTTCCTGTAAAAGGTATAGCCTGAAGACCTGCGGCATTTCTATATTTGAAGGCCCAGGTGGAACCCGCCGTTTTATCCAACCAAATAATGGTAAACTTCAATGTTTTATTGTTTACTGGTAATTCAGTATGCAATTGGAAATACATCGTATTTTTACCGGTACTGTTCTCGAAAGAACGGGCAAAACGATCGTACTTTGAAGAAGTTGAAGTTAAAGCCCCTCGTACCCTGAACAATCCTATGGAGGTTGCATCAGGATTGATTTGAGTCATAAATCGCTCAATATTTCCTTCGCAAATTTCCCAACCTGCATCATTGTAAAAGTCTTGACTTTCACGCTGAAATACTTGTCCTCTCACTACGGCAGCTGTATCATCTATACGAGCTCCTCTATTAGCATATTTAGGGTCATTACATATATTTTGATAACGAGTTAGATTGGGTTGACTAGCGGTACCATAAATCGATACAGGAAATTTAACTGTATCGGCTGAATTGAGTCCTTCGTGAAAAACAGAAAAAGCAGTTGTCGCAGTTGCCGGATAAACCTGTTGGGCATATCTGTTGTACATTTTGAAAATGTCAATAATCCCGGGATTAGCTAAAGCATATGTCATGGCGCTTACCGAAACGTTTGTGCAAGAAAGCCCCGTATTAATACCTCCAAGAGCTGACCAATAAAAACCTATTTCATAGTTCAAAGCAAAATACCCTTTGTCCCAAGACTGGTCCATTTCTGAAGCTGAAAATAGTTTTACTCCATTTGGATTACCAGGACCTACTTTTGGATTAATTAAAAATGGATTCCATTGCTCTTTGTAGCTTTGCTCATCTGATAAATGGTGTCCCCTGTTATAGGCTCCTCCTTTAAGACCAAAGCCCAATACAGGATCTAATTGGTTCATTACAAAATTATAAGCATCTGGTTCATCAACGGGATCTACATTATTGAATGTTAATACAATTTTTCGATTAGTAGGATCGTTGAAATTTTCTTTAAATTTAGCAAATGCCTCTAAACGAAATGCTTCCCATTGCGCTAGGGTTAAGTCATAAATAGGATTAATTACATCTCCTTTGTAAGGCTCTTCGTCTCCCGTAGCTCCTGTTTTCACTTGCACAAAAGCAATATGATCGAATTTTTCTTGAGGTTGATTTCTCAAAAACAAGGCAAATTGTCTAATCATTTCAAAATAGTAGGCTTTATAGTCTTGGTCTGGATAATACGGGTTTCTATTGGCATACGCATCATTCTTGGGTGCGTTACTAATGACATTTACTAACGGAACACCATTGTCAAAAACCCACAAAGGGCAATCAGGGCCAACATTGACACTAAATCGAATCAACTTATCATTGGCAACAGCAACATCTAATATGGTTTGAAAAGCACTAAAGTCACAATTAGTTCCTGGTCCAGCCTGAATATCTTTCCAATCAAGGGTAGTTTCTATACCCTTAACAAAATCGGCATTTGGACTTGAATAGTCTGGAATTCCTCCCCCACGATCCCACACCCCATAAGAGGTAATAGGTAGTGATTGTGCCTGTGATTTTGTTATACAAAATGTTATTGCAATAATTAAAGCAAGGTGTTTAAATAAATATCTTTTCATATTTTTTTCATTTAAAATTATAGAATAGGGGCGTTTTAATTTTGTTAAATTACAAATAACTTAATATATTACAAAATAAGCACCTTTTTTTTTTGTACTGTTGTCAAAACAGGTCATTAAGCATGCGTTTTTGTTTCATTAAAACAAAAACTACTATTCGCTAAGAATATGATTCTAAGATTTGTAATCCCAAAAAATAATTCAATATTTCTTCTTCGAGTAGATGTTTGGTGTGGAGGAAAAATTAAAGAAGGTAGAAGACTTTTAAACATAAAAAAATCCACTTCATTTCTAAAGTGGATTTTCTAAAATTAAAATCTATTATTTCTTCACCAACTCCTCGATTTGTTGTTTACCAAAAATTCCTAAGGAGTTGTGGGTTTTGGTTTTACTTCTATAGTTACCGTAGCTGTGTTTCTTCCATAATTGTACTCACCGGCTGATGAAGTTCTATCATCGATATAGCCAGAACCTGAATAATTCTTATCGCTTAGTTTAGTACCCAATAAAGTTACTGTATAGGTTCCGCGTCTTTTAAATGTATAGGAATAGGTTAAATTATTTCTGTTCAAAGCCACACCTTCAGAAAATCCTACCGCAGGGGCTAATAATACCTGATTTTTGGTGAAATAGGTGGACACAAAAGTCCCGCATTGACTGTCTGTTTTAAATGGTGACAATATACCGATCAAAAGATTTTTTGCGTCATCAAAATAATAGAGTTTATTAACCAATGATTTTAGTTTAGCAAATACGATGACCTTATCTATAGGTGTATTTGTAGTCACTGCATTCCATGCGTCAATTTCAGCTTTCAAACCTGTAATAGGGGTTTCCCACCAAGTGTCTAATTTGGCTTGTGACAGAACATATTTATTGGAGAAATAAGCAGTCACAAGTGTTCTACAATCTGCAATGAGTTTGAGTGTAGGCATTAATGCACGTACATGCTGTGCTGCGCTCTCAAAATAATAGGGTATACCAACCAAATCTTTTAGTCCAGCGAATACTTTGATCTTATCTATAGGTGTATTTGCAGGCACTGCATTCCAATTGTCAATTTCAGCTTTCAAACCAGTAATAGGGGTTTCCCACCAAGTGTCTAACTTGGCTTGCGTTAGCACATACTCTTCTTGGTCAATTTTTTGACCTTGAGTAAGTACTAAATAACTGTTGGCAAAAACGCGTGAAATTTTTTTTCCAGAGTTATCGATTAAAGTGTCTCCGGTATATACGACATAGGTTTCTGCATTGCCTGAAATCTTAAAAGTTACAGGTTCATCAACAGCAACTACTGTTTTACTCGCTTCTATACTAACCCAAGTATCTAATTCATCTTTTACACAAGAGGTAAAAGAAAACAAAAGGGTTAAAAGCATTAAAATACATATTGAATATTTGGTTTTCATACTATTTATTATATTTAATTAATATCCAAAATTATTAGACACTATGGATGGATTTGCCAATATCTCAGAATTCGGTATAGGGAATAAAATGTGAAAGTCCTGGACATTGCCAGTAATTTTATCCCATTCAACAGTTTGTCCATTAGTCCCATCCCAATAATTTTTCCATTTTCGTTTATTTGCTGTAGTTAATGCTGGCACTGGTGGCTGTGTAATGTTGGGCGGCAATGGAGGCCATTGAACTTGAAGCGTTATTTCAGTTGACTTCGCAATCATTTTAGTTTTCACACTACTCATAGTCGCCTTTAGTTTACCCCAACGGACCAAATCAAACCATCTTTTGCCTTCTTGACTTAATTCCCTAGTTCGCTCCTCGAAGATATAATCCCTAAAAGCAGCTTGAGTTGAAACCAAAGGGTTACTAAGAGTCAAATCAGCTAAGCCGGTGGATTTTTGAAGTGTCAAGGAGCGCGGTAAAACATCATTGTGCACTCCTCCTTTATCAACGTTCCTGGCCCTACTTCTAAGTTGATTCAAAGCATCTATTGCGGCTTGTGTAGGTCCATTAATTTCGTTTAAAGCCTCAGCATAGATTAACAATACTTCAGCATACCGAAAAACCGGCCAGTTTACATCGTAGTCGCCGTCAATCATAAGAAAAAAATTAGGATCACGAACGGGATAATGTCTGAATTTTGCGGCAGATAAATTTTCAGTATTATCGATGACACTCAATCGGATAAACTTGCCGGTAGCAGAGACTATCTTAATTCTCGCATCCGTCCATTGCAAGCGAACACTATCCTCTGCTTTATAATAATATTGATGATATGCATTAGCCCTTATAGAAGCTTGTGAGCCACCAGCCAATAAATTGGCTATTCCGGAAGCATCAGAAGGTATCCCCATATTAATACCAATGGAATTTCCTTCACCAAATCCTGGAGATTTAAATTGCACGTCAAAAATAATCTCATTATTGTTTTTATTCTCTACAATAAACGCATCTGGAAAATAATCACACAAGGAATATCTATCATCACCAATTACCTCTTCTGCATAGTTAGCCGCAAATTCAAAATCTGCAATGCCATTACCGGTATTATCTCTCTTCGCCATACTCCCTCTTGTAAGATAGACGCTCGCCAATAATGTTTTTGCAGCATCTTGGGTAGCATGTCCAGCTAAACCGGGAGCTTTTACTTTAAGATTCTCCACTCCATACTCCAGATCTTTTATTATATTTTCATAAATCGTAGCTACAGGAGTTCTAGGAATATTTAAATTATTTAATGAGGTTGTTTCTGAATCTTTATAAGGCACATCTCCAAAATATCGAATTAAATTGAAGTACAATAACGCCCTTATAAATTTAGCCTCAGCCACTAAATTATTTCTTTCAGAAGCAACCATAACCGCGTCAGCAATTTTTGGAATATTCGAAATCGCTAGGTTCGCTCGATTGATACCCGCATAATGATCTCTCCAAATAGGCAAAATTACTTCAATATTATCTGCTGTAATATTATATAAGTTAAATCCTGAAAGAGGAACTTTTGATCCTGCAAAACTTTCATCTGTAGATATAAGTCCTTGACTACCTCCATATACACCTTGAAGTTGCAATGAACTATACACCCCGGCAATTGCCGCTTTGGCATTGTCTGCTGTTGTGAATAAATATTGTGTCTCTAGTTGTGAGACGGGAGTTTCTTCTAATAAATCACTACAGGCCGCAAAAACTATAAGCAATGCAGTACAACCAAAATATTTGATTTTATTTTTCATTTTTTTATTGTTACAATTAAAAATTAAGAGAAAGACCAAATGTTACAGTAGTGGTACGTGGATAACTACCCAAATCTACCCCGCCACCCACTTTACCTGCAGTACCGCCTATGGCATTTACTTCAGGATCAAACCAAGAATATCGTGAAAACATAAATGGATTATTTACCCTGGCAAACAATCTGAATTTGTTTACCTTTAAACTTTCAACAAAAGATTTAGGCATGGCGTATCCTAATGTGATGTAATCACACTTTATAAAAGAGCCGTCTTCCACATAGGCACTACGAAATAAAGAAGAATAAACTCCATTTGTATTTTCACCATGAAAGGTGCCAGTTGGATTAAATGTAGCACTATAAGAGGCATCAGACATTGCTTTTAAGGTATTCCAATTATCAATATTCACCTTGTCTAAATTTCCAATGTTTCCATTAATCACATCGTTACCATAAGAAAAACGTAAAAAGAAACTAAAATCAAAACTTTTATAGGTGAATTCATTATTCAATCCCCCCAAAAATTCTGGAGTGGTATTGGCTATGGGCACCTTGTCTGAGATAGTAATTAAACCATCCCCATTGACGTCATAAATTTTGACTTGTCCGTTATTATTAGTATCTGGAATTCCTACACCAACTTGTTTTGGACTATTTGCAGCTTCTGTCTGATTGTTAATAATCTGATCTTCAATATATCCATAATAAATCCCTGTTGACTCTCCTACACGAACCAATATTTCATTGTTAAATTTACTAGGGAAAATTTTCGCATCAAAATAAAACTCCGGTTTGTCTCCTAAATCCAAGACCTTATTTCTATTTAGCGAAAAAGTAAAATCAGATCTCCATTTAAAATCACTTTTATCAATATTGACTGTATTAACCGTTAATTCAAATCCTTTATTGCTAAAAGACCCGATATTTTTTAAAGCTTTATCATATCCAGAAGTCGGAGGTAGTTGAACATCTAACAACAAATCGGTTGTTTTTTTAAAATAGACTTCTGCAGTAATGGTCAAACGATTGTTAAAAAACCCTAAATCAACCCCAACATTGTATTGCGCCGTAGTCTCCCATTTTAAGTTAGGATTGGCTATATTTTGTGGTACTTTTCCAATATAATATGAATCACCAAATGCATAATTTCCAGGTTCTACTAAACTTAGCTCATTATAGGCCGGTATTTGATTGTTACCAGTTACACCATAGGATGCTCTTAACTTGAAGTTGTCAAAAATATTAGTGTTTTTGATAAACGACTCCTCCGATAGGGTCCATCCTAAAGCTAAAGAAGGAAAGTAACCCCATTTATTGTTTTTACTAAATTTTGACGAACCATCGGCTCTAAGGGATGCGGTCAAATTAAATCTTTTATCATACCCATAATTAACACGGCCTAAGTAAGACATTAATTTTTCTTTTGTTACATTGTTTGTAGGAAAATTTGCTAAACCAGCACTGGATAAATCATAAAATCCGTTCGTTTGATCGCTAAAATTATAAGCCCCTGCAGTAAATGTACTTTTTAGGTTATCCGAAAACTCCCCTACAGCAGTAACATTAATATTGTGTTTTCCGAATACTTTCTTGTAATTCAACCGGGTTTCAAATACTTGATTTAAAGATTCCTGTTTTTGAAATGCCGCTATTCCATTTTTCTTAGCTCCTTTCAAAACCGTGGAAGGTAAAAAGGACTGCTTATTCAAAAAAGCGCGATTAAAACCGTAACTAGTATAAAAAGTCAAATCTTTAACCACTTTTGTTTCGTAAAAAACGTTTCCAATTATCCTTGAACTTTCCGCTTGATTATCCACTTCATTAAGGTAGGTAATAATATTTTCATTATCCCCAGAATTGAACTCTGGATCAATAACAATGTCTCCGAGGTTAAAATCAATGGGTTGAAAAGGATTGGTTGAAAAAGCCTTTTTAAAAATACCCTCTTCATCCTTATCAAGACTTTTTCCGATGTTGTTGGTAAATGCTAATTTAATATTGGTTCCAATTCTTGTATCTTTACCTAGTGATTGAACTATATTTGAATTTAAATTATATCTTTTAAAATTAGTCCGAATAACGACCCCTTCTTGATCCAGATAATTACCCGAAATTTGATATTTTAGTCCTTCTTTACTTCCACCACCCATACTAAGATCTAGTTTTTTGGTTACAGCAAGCTGAGTAGCCTCTTTGGCCCAATCAACTCCTTTTGCATTAGAGTCTTTTAACTCTTGCCATTTAGTACTAAGATTTGGATCGGATCCATTTAAGTAATTGATTTTATCTATAATTATGCGTGAATCTAAAAACTCGGACGGTGTTAGTACTCTTGGAAACCTTGTCGCAAAGGATAGGCCGGAACTATATGTTGCACTGATATCAGCTTTTCCTTCCCTTCCTAGTTTTGTTGTAATAATAATTACTCCATTAGATCCCCTAGCGCCATAGATAGCAGTCGCAGAAGCATCCTTTAACACTTCGATTGACTTGATTTGACCTGGGTCTATATCGGATAAAGGATTTGAGGATACATCATCATCTGGAATAATTGGAAAACCATCAATAACATATAAAGGCTGATTCCCGCTAGTTAATGAACTACCACCACGAATGACTGCCTTTACGCCTGATCCTAATCCATTATCATTTTGTGTTATTTGCAGACCAGCAACCCGACCTGACAAAGCCGATTGAAGATCTATTGGATCCCCTTTCTCAATACTTGAAGCCCTAACAGAAGAAATGGCTCCTGTTACATCCTTTTTTTTGACAGTACCATAGCCGACTACTACCACTTCATTCAAAGTAGTATTCGATTCTTCAATAATAATTTTAATTGCATTTCCTTGTATTTTGGCTTCTTTTTTATCAAATCCTAAACTTGAAACAATTAAAACATCGCCGATTTTTGCTTTAATTTTAAAAACTCCGTCAAAATCAGTTATCACCCCGTTTTTAGTTCCTTTTATGACTACATTAGCTCCTGGCACGGGCAATCCTTTAGCATCTTTAACAACTCCTTCTATAGTGGTCTGAGCGAATAGCGATATGGAAAATGTTAAAAAAATAATTGTTAATAATTTAAATTTCATTTTTTTTTGGTTATTTGATACGTTGTTTGATTTGACAATTTTACGAATAAAAAAAATTAAATACCTTAAAAAATAAATCTTTATAAAAGGCATATTAAAATTTCAATTTATCACCATAATCAATTGGATGGTCAAAAATAAGCTTGTATGAAGATTTATGTTAGTTCAAAAAGTCTCTTTTATAGTGTGAATTTGTCTCAATGCATACAAACATTGACTTATTTGAATCGTACAACTGCAATAAATCCCAAAATACAATTATGTTTTCAGGCAATATAATGGAACAAACCTAAATCTATTACTTTAAAAATTAATGTGTTAAAAAGAACAACTTTTTATTATTGTCTAAATTTTATGATCAAGACACTAAAAATTTGAATAATTCGACCGTGGGTTTCCTTTAACGATGAAGTGATTGTATTACCATTATTCTTTTAGTATTTTTTTGGTAATTACCGAATTATTCTCCCGAATTTTTAGAAAATATATTCCCCTTTTCAAACTACTTAAATCAATGCTTTTTTTGACAGGCTTGGCTATTCTCAGAACAATTTTCCCATTGACATCAATTACAACTATCTCGTCAATATTAGAGGATTCATTCCAACTTACAACCGAATGGGTTGGATTAGGGTAAACATTCAACTCCTGCTTGTCCTTATTCATTCCATTCACACCTAGTGCTACACTCGTTTTTGAGAACAACCATTTCAGGGTGTTCGGTTCTGGATCTGAACCTGTTCCTGCATATTCCGTTTTGAATTGACTTGCGGTTAATGGAGTAACAGTAGGATCAATGCCATTTATACCGAAAATATATTCATCGGTCTGGCCATGTTTAAAACCAAAATAAGTGGTAAACTTCATTCTGGCATTTAATGCTTTCATATCAAGGAAAAATGGGTAATCTTTGTCATAAGGAACAGTATTATCGGCATCTCCATGAATTGACCACAAATTAAAGTTGATGAGTCCTTGTTGGTTTTTAACGCGAACTCCATAAGCCGAACAAGCTATTGCAGCAGCAAAATATTGGGGTTCATTTTCAATAAACAACAAGGTACCCTGACCTCCGGCGGAATGTCCTACAACATAAATGCGGCTCATATCAACAGAAGGCAAACCTGCAATGATACCTTTGATATTGGCTAAATCAGTTAAATCCCATAATTTGCTAGTCTTGGGAGCAAGTATGTATGCAGGATAATCCAATCTTACTTGAGGGAGAGCTAATTGTTTACCATAAGTCGTTGGCGAAAAATTGACGGTATCAGGATCCATTTGTGCAGCACCATGCAAGCATATAACAACCGGATACTTATTAGTGGAATCAAAATTAATTGGTCGCATCAATTTATAGGGAAGAGAATTATAATAATAAAGTTCCCATGTATCAGCTACAATTATTCTTTGCTTTTTTTTTGACGCATAAACGACTAAGGGGATTAGACTCCATAGCATGACTGCAAAAAGGGCTGTAAATAATTTCGATTTCTTCATGATTTTTATTTGTCTTTTTGTGAGCAGTGCATTTAACTTTATTTGTTGTTAATTTTTTCTATTTTAAAAAGTATAGTTGACAACCAAAACGAGAATAGGTTTTTGTGAATACAGTTCAAGAAAATTATCATTGAATTCTGAACATAAAAAATTTGAATTAATTTAATTTTCTTTTAAATATTTAATTTTATGACAAAAATAAATATATAAAAGATATTAATTATGTTGAAAAGTCTCTTTTATAGTTTCAATTTGTTCCAAAAAACATAACATTTAACACCACACTTGAACCGACTTTAGTACAAAAAAAACTTCCGGAATTCCGGAAGTTTTTAGATGCATCAAAAGTTTGATTTTATTCGTCTCCTCCTTTTTTGCCTTTTTTGCCAGACTTTCCTTCAGCTTTAGCTTTCTCCATATTGGCTTTCTGAATTTCTAATTGCGCAGGTGTCAACATTCCTTTAATTTTTTTGGAAAGTTCTTTTCCTTTTTCTTTGTTGGCATCAGCATGATCGGGATTTTCCTTGCTGTCTTTTTTAAGAGCTACTTGTTCTTCAACAATCGGCTTTATTGCTGCTTGTTGATCTGCTGTTAAAGACAATTCTGTTGTCATTTTTTGCAACATTTTATCAGCACCCCCTTTTTTACCTGCTTCTTGAGCAAATCCACTTAAACTCCCAGCCAATAAAGCTGCTAAAATTAATTTTTTCATTTTTATATTTGTTTTATAGTTAACACACGTTAGACTTTCAATAAATAAAAAGGTTTAATGCTTTAAGAAATAAATTATAAATATTTTTTTTTCAAAGCTTCTAATAAAACTTTTACCTTAAATTCTCAAAGCTAGTGCGAGCGTCACGCTCGTACTAGCCCTATACCTATTGCTAGCACCGTCGGGTATTTTATAATTCTAAATGGTATTACTAAAATTTTATTCTATCCGATCCACTTCAATCAGGTGAAATAGGGTATCGTCTCCTGAAACATAATTCAGTGATAACTCCTTAAAACCAGACGATATGATACTCTTGGTTATCCATTTTCCACTATCTGTATTTTGAACAAGAGTAACTTTTTCTTGACCAGACTGTCCAATTGACCAATTCCCCTTGCCCTTATCGAAATAGGTTACACTCACCTTTACAGTCTTGGCATTAAAAGTTGGATCGAGACAAAATCGCATTTGTTTCTTTCCAAATTGATGCTCAAAACCACGACCAAAACGACCATAAATGGATTCGTCGATATTCCAATACCCTACATCACCGGTCCCTATCGCTATTTGAGTCAGAAAGCGGGAATAGTTATTCGGCAACGTTCCCCATCCTACATCATTTACCCCTTTGCTCTTGCGGTTGTCCATTCCACCACCAACTGCTTTTTGCGGATCATCCATTCGCGCACCATAGGCTGCAAAAGCTTTGGCTATATTGAGATAACGCTCAGGATCTTTTTTATTTTCCGGCTTTCCCCCAAAAGTTTCAGCTGGAAAGCGATTGAAGTCTGAAGCATCGAGCCCATCCCTCAAAGCACAGAATGCAGAAGGCGAGGTCGTAGGATCCTTATGACCCGCGTATTTATTAAAAAAAACACAAGCGGGTAAGTTATCTTTCTCCAGTAAAGCTTGCGTTGGAACATTCCAAATATCGAGTCGGCAATGTGAAGCAAAAATTCCCGACCAATAGAGTGCTTGAGGAATATTACGGTTCGACCAGCCCATTTCAAACAATTCGCCGTCCATTTCTCCACGAGTAAGTACCCTCTTTCCGCGTTTTTTTGCTTCAGTCTCTATAAGCTCTAGCTTGGCCAGACGTTTGTCATTATCACTAACATAATAGCCGTGGCTAAACATTCCTTGCTTTAAGGCGATGACCTCCATATTATCCAATAGCCATTGGGATTCTAAATTTCCATTAGAATCAGAGTTCACTAGAATTGGTATACTGGGAAAGGCGTTTTGGTACTGCTTCCAGGATTCTAGACGAAATTGGTTCCATACTTCTTTTGAAATTTCATATTTTTTTTCGATTGGGACTCCTTTATAGGGTTCGCCATCACCTGTAGATCCTTCGGCACACTGGACATAAACAATATTTTGACGCAATTTTGGCGGTAGAGACCTAACATAACTTCCGAAAGCAGTAATCAAGCCGAAAAATCCCTTTTTGTATTCTGGATGCAAATAGTAAGGATACTTTTTTTGGCTATCCGTCTTCTGCCCCAAAGCATTAACCTTTCTGTCAGTAATAACCAATGGAACCCCTTTTTCATATATCCATTCTGGAGCACTCGGTCCAACCCAAATCATAAGTGTAACAGATAAACCCTCTTTAGCTGCTTCTCTGAGCGGATTTCCAATTTTCTCATCGAATTCGTAATTTCCTAGTGTCAATTCCAATGAATTCCAATGGAGGATAAGCGGAACACTTCGAAGTTCCGGACAATTTGCTTTCGAAATTTGTCCCGGCTTCCACCCCGCCCAACTAGATATACCGTATCCTTTTTGGGACTGGGAGTAACCGCAAATAGACACAAAAGATACCAGTAAAAAAAAGACGAGCAATTTAGGCGTGATTTTCATAGGTGTAGGTTTTAATTTATTAGTGATCATCGTATTCAAATTTGATTTTTTTTAAAGCTTAACTACCCTTACAAAGCTAACTATGGGTTTCAATCCTTTCTGTGCCAAACATTCGAAATCATAACCAGAATTCTTCTTCTGATTAAAATCAGCTTCTACAAAAAAAGTGGCAGTCAGAATTTTTTTTGAGTCAGAACATTTCACAGTCCGTGATTCAGTTCCTTTTGCTCCGTTAAAAGACAATAACCATTCCCCTTTACCCTCGTCGAGATAGCTAATTTTGATGGCCACTTTCTGCTTTTTACCCTTTAGAAAACTAGTATCTACATTGAAACCTATTTTATCACCTGTTCTTGCTATATAATCATAATATTTTCCGGGTTCCACCCAATGCATCTTATTAGCCTGATTGATTTTAACAACAGCAGTAGTTTCATAACCAGGAGAATCACGCTGAAAAACCCATCGCTCAAAGTTCTTTACAGCACCAGCATTTCCTTTCAAATAACTTTCTCTCAGGAAACACCAAGCATCTGGTGCCGTCTTTGCGGTACGGCCTACTTCGAGACTCATCCAAGGAATCATTGCCGGAATTAGAGTAAAGTTCGGATAACAAGCCAAATTTACCCTCATTTGTAACATTCGAAGACTGGAAGTGAAATATCGATATGGAAATGAATCAGTGGAGTTTCCGTATCTATTTTGAGTGGCAGCTGTTGCCCATCTTTCATCATATTCCTCATTCACTTCGCCGTGAAGGGCTTCTTTAACAATAAGTGGACAACTCTCATTTAGTACTAAATAACCATTTTTGTCTAGAATCTGCCCAATTTCGGGGGAAGGTATTTGATAAAGGTACATCTCAACAAATCCGCGACGCACCCCAAAACCTTTGGAAAACCCATAAGTACAGTTTCCTCCCATATACACTTTGTATTCGAAGCCTTTAGTAATGGCTTCCCAAGCATCGAGACGTTCTCTAACATGTTGTACTGTATCTGGATCGACTCCGTGAGGACCAATTCCTTCATCCCCTAGTGATGGTGAGGCGTAGCCTACATAAAGACCTTTAACCTCTTTCATCGCAGGAATTCCCGATTTCCCAAAAGCGGCAATGAGCGCTCGATACTTATCATGAAAAAGAGGGTTGGCAAGATCGTAATTCTCCTCCCTTTCTATTCCCTTTTTTTGACTACGAATAAAGGGAACTTGGTATTTTGATTTAAGCCAATCTGGGGCTGATGCCGTTCTGGAGGTCATCAATCGAATACAACTCCCATAACCTCGTTTCGCTGCGACATCAATAGCATTTTTAATTGGGGAAAAATCGTAAACACCCTCAACAGCTTCAATGGTATTCCAATGGAACCAAATATCTACAATAGGATTGCACTCAAAATTTACTTTCGGTAGTTCTGAAAGTGAATGGAGCGATTTACTATTCAAAACTCTAGCCATACCTATAAGCCCTTTGGGACTCACTTTCGTATGGGGTGGCAAACTCCAATCCCATCCTTCCTTTATATGATCTCGAGTCATCCATACGTCAGGCTTTGCCTCACCATTAGGAGTTTTTACATATTTCCCCCAAAAAGGATATTCAAGCTCTTGTCCAGTTGCCTTTAGACTGAATTGAAGGAGTAGTATAAACAAAAATAGTGGACTCAAGTGAATCCTTTTTTTTAATATCATAACATTATTATTATTTAAAATCATAGATCTTAACCCGTTTTTGGTCTGGACTGTATTGAGAACAAATAAGATTTCATTAAAAAAAGATTCTCGATACACCTCAGTTCAATTCCGAAGCGTATCGAGAAATTTTATTCCGAAATAGTCCACAAAAAAACACTTGAATATACGTTTTATAATGTTTAACACCCAACGGCTAGATATAGAAATAGATATAAAAAATCTCTTTTTATATAGTTTAAAATTGTTTCACAGTGGTATTGAATTTAAACTTATTCTTCCTCATTTTTATTCTTGCCTTTGGTCATCTTTTTTTTGTCTTCACCTGAAAGTTTGTTATTAGGTGAATTCGGTTCATTGTCACTTGGTAGGTATTTTTGAAAACGGGAAATGATTTCTTTATAACCAGAATTCGAAGCCAAGTTATTATGTTCTAAAGGATCGATTGAATGATCGTAGAGTTCTTCAGCTCCATTAGCTCTGCCTCCGTACCAAGTATAACGGTAACGTCCATCCGTAAGAGAATGATTTTTATACTGATAGGTTGTTAAAGTAGGCGTATTCCACTTCATCTTCGGATTTTTTAGTAATGGTGCAAAACTGATTCCTTCGTTTTCTTCGTTTTTAGGAAGTCCACAAAGTTCTATTAGTGTAGGATACATATCCAATAAATTAACTACTCCATCTGTTTTTGCATTTGGTGTTGTAACTCCCGGTACACTAACAATAAAGGGGACACGAGCGGATTCTTCCCAAAGGTCCGTTTTTCCGTATTTCATCTTTTCGGAAAGATGCCATCCGTGGTCTCCCCATATCATCACTATAGTGTTATCGGCATATTTACTTTTTTCCAACGCATCGAACAAAACTCCTAGACAATAATCTACATAACTAATATTGGCCATATAAGCGCGTTGTGCGTCTTTATGTAAGTTGGCTTTGTCCGTTAACTCAAAACGTGCATCGGGTTTAAATAATTGTTTCCCATTCTGGTCTACAATATCCTGGAGATCATCACTTTTCAAGGCAACAGGTATCACTTTATCCAAAGGATATAGGTCATAAAATTGCTGTGGTACAATCCAAGGCAAGTGGGGTTTGGCTATGCCAAGCGCTAGAAAAAATGGTTTCCCATCAAAATCACGTTGCAACTGATCGGCTGCCCATTTGCAGGCAACATAATCTTTGGTTTTTTCCACGGGCCCTTCGCTGGCTCCCCAAACAAAATCTGATCCGCCACCTTTGATTCCATCAACTTTTGGCGGAGTTTGCTCCCAAAGCATCCCTTGATTAGAGCCCCCTGGACTTGCAAATTCTTGAAAAGCCCATTGACCTTCATCTAAACCTTTTTCTGTAGGGTGTTTATGAAAAACTTTGCCTGCAGAGAGTGTGTAATAGCCATGCTTTCCGAAATATTCTGGTAGGGTGACAATATCTCTGGCTTTCAGAGCGTCTTTAAGATTTTGGCCATTGCCGTAAACTCCAGTCGAAGCAACTCTTTTACCTGTCAGCAAAGCGGAGCGGGATGGACAGCATACTGTAGATGGACTATACGCCTTGTTCATCACCATAGCATTTTCCTTGGCAAATTTATCAATGTTAGGCGTCTTTACCTGCGAGTTACCTCCAAGGCAACCTACCCAGTCATTCAAATCGTCAATGGCAACGAATAACACATTGTATCCTTTATTTTTATATTTCGCAACTTCATCCAGTGCAGATTGAGTTGACTGAGCGTAACCCCTAATAGAAACTACTGATAGTAGTAAAAAGAAGAAGATAAACTTGTAACTAATTTTCATTTTTTTAAGTTTAATTTTTTTTAATATCCATATCTAAATAATAGCTAAAATTTAATGTCGCATTTTAATAAAGTACCAAATTCATTGCCACAGATTGCACAGATGAATTCGTTATGTACCTTATAAATCTTTTTAATCCTTCTAATCTGCGGAAAAAACTCTTTTTATTAATTGCGACAATTTATCTTTCTACTTAAGAAGTAAGTGTAACAAAGTGTCTTATTTTAAAATATGCAATTTTTTGAATTTAAATATTTTTCTACTGTATCTAGACTTTTGACTTTACGACATTAAAACTTTCGACTTAATTAATACTATACATCTTATAAGGATTTCATGTTCTCGCATAGTTCATCAAATGATTTTTTTCCTTCATATTTTATGATTTGAGAATGACGACCTTCCAAAAGAACGGGACTTATTTTTCCAAAAGCTTTCAATTCATATTCTTTAGGTTTATCACCCCAATTGAAAACTCCAAGATAAATGTCCTTATCCTTTCGGGCAATTATTAACTCGAACCCATCTTGCTTGTTAGTACCATGCTTCCAAAAATCCAATGGAACGGTCTCTTCCATTGTAGGAAACTCAAAAACTTCTTTTGATAATGCTTTACGTTCTGGGCGAAGTGTCATCAAATTATCACTTTGCAAACGGGCAGTTCCGTATAGTTTATTAAAATCGGCCCACATTTGAGCTTCATTCATCGTCATACTATGTCCGTGTTTTACATCTTCTTGAGACACTGTTGAGTCTTCGTCTATGGCTTCTCGGAAAACAAGGTAATCAGCATCACCATTGAATACCTTACCACTGAGATAAAAGTTACTAAGGTTCCCCAGACAACGTTCAGGAAAAGCTTGGTAGATAGGATTGATGTCTGCACCCGTTCGCATACCGTCTACAAACCCAATAGTTGGACCAAAAACAGCAGAACAGCCCAAGAAATAGATATCATCCCCCATGGCATCCCGCATGGTTTTCATTCCTAAACGAAAACGTTCTACCCCAGTGATTGTAGGGTCGTAGGCTTTGAAACTTTTAACGTGTTTGTTTTTAAGTTTGATATCGTCTTCAAGGCCGTAACGCATAAAATCCACCTTGAAATAACGAATTCCCCAATTATCCTTCATGTTTTTTATGCAATCTGCTATATGTGCTCTTGCTCCTGGATGAGAATAATCGAAGTAAATATAATGCATGACTTTGTCTGCTTTTTCATTCTCTTCAACAACCAACTTTCCATCCTGATCATGAAGGAAATACTCAGGATGAGTTTTATAAATTTCAGATGCTTCATCACCTCTAAACCCATCAAAATGTATTCCTGGAGTTTTTCCTTCGGCCGTAATCCGACTAACAATCTCCTTGAGACCACCGGGTAAAAGACCTGAGTGTAAAGTTTTATAATCTCCTCGTTCGGTCCACCATCCACCATCAATTTGAATCATATTTACCTCGGGAGCCAATTGATTCAATTGGCCCATATTACCATAAATATCTTTTGGGGTGAATACTCTACCATAATAATCCCAAGTTGCCCAACCCTTGAAATCGGCGGGTTTGAGCTTGGTAATTTTATTTTCGGCAGCAATCGCCGTTCCAAATTGATCCAATAAACTAAGCCAGTTATCAGCACGTTTGAGAACAATTTGCTCATATTGTATCGTCTGACCCGGTTTTAATTGCTTTCCTTCTCCATCAGACCATACTTCGAAAGCACCTTGTTTTAATGTGAAATTCGGCATAAATATTCGCCAAGAAGTTGAGCCGGCAAATAAATATTGACCATCTGATAATCTTAACATCTCATACATATGACTCCAACTACGATTGGTTTGACTGCCTATCTTTTGTTTAAGCAAGGGTGTTCGCCCCATACAACTTCCTCCGTAAACCATATCTAAGTTGTCGGACAACTGGGCCTCTAACGGAATGCTGACAGAAATTTTTTGTATTGTAATAGGTTTATTTCCTTTGTTTGATAGTGTTATTGACAACTGCTGAAAGCCATTCTTAATTTCCTTTAAACTATTAGTAGTCGATACTGTACCATTAGCCTTAACATCTACCTTAATCTCTTTCCATTGCTGATTTGTTCCGGCAAAAGACATTAAAACGTTTAAAAATACTATTGAAAGTGTCGTAACTGTTTTTTTAATTTTCTTTGTCATTTTATTTATGAATATGTATTTTAGTTTGGTTTTAGCTTTTGACAAAGCGGATTGAAAAACAGTTTAGCTTCATTTTACAAATTAAAACTTGATTAAAAATTCTAATCTTATTTTGTATTTTTTATTAAACTCAAAATTTCTATCCTCCTTGATCTTATATACAAATTTACTGCAGCCCTTTATTTTAAATAGATGCAAATAGTCTCATTTGTAGTGTAGATTTGTTTCATTTACAGATTGAGGCCATTAAATAAATCAAAAAACAAAACTATTTTTTGATTATTAAAATACAAATTACGAAATAGTCATAAAACAATCATATTCAAATTGATTTTTACGACCTAAAAAGAGACTGTTCAATATAAAATTGTACAGCCTCTTTTTTAATTTTTGTATTGTTATGATAGGATTATTGGTTATCCCTTTTAGATATTTATAATACTCTAATTTAAGCATAAAAAATCAAAACCACATAGGTCTTTTGTGTAGACCTATTTCAGTACAAGACAATTACAAAAATTAATTATCTGAGATGTTCTTCATGATTTCAATCATGTGGAAGACATCGTCTTCATTGTCCTCATTTACCAAGGAGAAATCACTGTTCCGTGGTCCTTTATTGGCAAACGCTCCATCGGCGATGGTGATGCTTTTACTCATCCATCTGCCAGTGTTGGCTTTGGCGATAGTTGCTGCGGTTTTGTCTGGATAAGATGAGGAATCATAACGAACGGAAAACTTTCCGGTTCCTTTATCTAGATAGATGATTTTCAAAGTGATTGCCCCCTTGGCTTTCATCGAAAGAAAATTGTCGTCTAGGTCAAAATACATCCGGTTTCGTCCGTTTGAATTTTCAAACGCCCGCGCATAGCGACCGTAGGGCTGATCTGTGGGGCCAACCCGCCATAACCCGACACTGGTTTCATTTGCATCGATCTGGGTAATAAACCGGCTGTAGTTTCTAGCTATCAGTTCGAATCCGACATCGTTCATCGCTTTCGCCTCGAAAAGATAATCCGACCCTTTAAGAGTGGTTGCGGCATCGATATCACCTATTTTAGCTCCGTGGTCTTTGAATTCAGATTCAATTTTTCGCATTCGATCTGCATTAGCCTGCACGGCCTTTCCATATCTTCCTTCTGGAAAACGCAATGTATCGGCACCATCGAGCACATCGCGTAGGGCGATAAACGCATATGGGCTAGTCTGGGGTTGTTTGTAATAGGAGTAGCGACTGGCAAAAGCAAAGCCTTCATCGAATTTGCCCGTTTTTACTGTGTTATAATCAACCTCCCAAAGATCAAGCCCTCTATCCACAGTGGAAATGGCGGTCCAGTAATAATTCCAAACCGGATTTTCCTGAAATATCCCGCCTTGTGCGAATTTAGAAAACTCTCCGCGCACAAACTCCGGTTTCTTGCCTTTCAGGCCGTAAAAAGTGGGGCGCAGTTCAATATCCTGCGTTATTTCTCCATTGGCTTGATAACCAATGGCAATGGTAAATTGCTGTTTACGGAGATCGATCGGGTAGTTTTGGCGAAGCCAGTTGGCGTAAAGCTGTTCACCTGCTTTTGCCCCCTTTGCCTTGCCAGACTCACTCTCATCGGCCACATTAAACAAGAATTTGATATGCTTGAGTTCTGGCTTGTTGAAGGCTTCGTAGAACTGTTTCGTAGCACCGCTGCAAAACTCTAAATACTGCTGAGCGCTAATTTTGTATTTCTGATCTATGGGTGTGCCCTTGTAAAGCTGCCTGTCACCGGTCGAGCCAAAGGCCGGCTGGATAAATGCAAAGACCTTTCGCTCCTTCTCAGGAAGTGAGGCAATGTGATCCGCCAGCTTGAAGATAAAACGATGGAAGTAATTGATGTAGTTTTGATCGAGGTAATAGGGAAAATATTCTTTGCCCTTGCCTCCATTTACAGCCACTTTCGGAACCCCTTTTTGATAAATCCATTCCGGTGAGTGAGGACCCGTCCATAAGACGAAATAGTAATAATACTTCCCCTTTACGGCATTACGGATTTGAGAATCCATTAGCGACCAGTCATACACCTCTGGGCTTATCTCTATATCCACCCACTTAACTCTATCGGCAGCCCCTTTAATGAAAGGAAATCTTTCTGTATCTATCTTTTCACTCTTACAATTAGTAAAGAATCCCGCCCATTGTGGGCGCTCGAAATCTTTTTTTTCATTTCCCTTTTTTTGTGAAAATGTCAATTGAGATAGTCCTAATAAAAATAATAATAGAATAACCCCTTTTTTAGTTCTTTTAAGTTTCATAGAACTAATTATTACTTTTATCTTTTTTTCTCTTTTCCCTTTTTTCTGATTTATCCTCTCTTTTCCCTTTCTTCTCTTTATCACCCTCAACGGCGTTTTCACCTTTGCTATATTTGGTTCCTTTAGCACTACCCTTGAAAGCACGATTATCTTCTTGAGGTCGTAATAAAGGAAGTTCTTGTTCTCCTCGGTGCACTTCTACAAGGCTAAATATATCATCTTTATCATCAGCATTCAATAGTACAAAGTCAGCCCCTTTAGTTCCTCCATTTTTGAAAACGGCATCTTTAATAGTTATCACTTCATGATGCCATTTTTTGTCCCCTTTTCCGGTTACCATCATTGCTGTCTTCATGGTTTTGATTCCTGCGTCATAATCTATTTTCCATTTAGAACCTTCAATGGCATCATACCAAACCACAGTTATCGACATTGTTTTAGGTTTATTATTTTGAGAAAAACCTTCATGAAGTTTGAAGTACATTGCATCTTTTCCCGTTGCGTGTTCAAATCCTCTTGCAAACCTTGAATAAATAGAAGAGGTAGTCGTGATAGGTCCGCCCACTCTCCATAACGGAATGGATGTAGCATCTGGTTCAATTTGATAGAGTAATCTGGAGTAATTATCGGGCCAAATTTCCCAACCTGCATCATTAAAACCAACTTGGTCGCCACGTTGTTTCACTTGCCCCATTTTGAGTGCATTTTTATCGTCGTTTGCTGCTCCATACTTAGCATATTCGGCAGTAATTTTTTCCATCCGCTCTATATTCCCATGTGATGCTTTACCGTACCTGTCCTCTGGATAAGCCTTTGTATCGGCTGCATTCAAACCTTTATGCAATGCACAGAAAGCATCTGTAGCTGTTCCAGGGTGTATTTGCCCGGCATACTTATTGAAAAAATAAAAAGAATAATCAAATCCTTGTTCCTTGCTAGCCTTCAAAGCGCCGCTTGTGACATCCCAAACACTTTGACCCGCATTCAAGGCATTGATTGCTCCCCAATAAAAGTTGAGTTGAACATTTAGTTGATACCAAGGACGCGTCCAGGTTTGGTCCATCTCTGAACGACGAAAAAGGGTTACCCCTTTTGGGTCAACTAGGTAAGGTAAAAATGTATTCACTGCATCAATTTCTCCACTTAAATGATGTCCTCTCGAAAGTGCTCCATTTTTGATACCAAAACCATCTTTGAGGTTCTTAATGGCCCAATCCCATTCTTGAACAAAATTATTTTTACCGTCATTACTTTGAGGTTCTAGATTGTTGAGAAGCATGCTAATATTCAATCCTGATTTTGTACCAAACAATTTATCATGCAAGGCAAAGGTTTCAAGACGGAATTCTCTCCATTTGGCACTTTTCGTAGGTAAAGAATAATTTGTATCTATAGGCTCGCCTTTATAGGCGCATTCATCTCCTGTACATCCTGTTTTAACTTGGATAAACGAAATACATCTTATTTTTTCTTTAGAAAAGCTACTGATGTGCTTAGCCACTTCTGTTAGAAAACGGTGATAATACTTTTTATATTCTGGAGATACGTAATATGGATAATGGTCGAATGCACCGGGATTTTTAGTAGCGTTTGTAGTTACCTTAGGTACCCCTTTTTCATAAACCCATTCTGGTGTTTTAGGCCCTGCCTCAAACGAAATATATAACGAAATTTTTTCTTTATAGGCTCTTTCAATGGCCTTATCTAATATAGACCAGTCAAATTCCCCCGATGTTTTCTCCACTTCGTTCCACGGAAAATCACAGGATGTCCCTTTTAAAAATGGATACTGCTTGATATCCATAGCTTCTCCACGATCCCAAACACCAAAAGAGCTAGGTTGCGGACCTACCTGACTTATAACCATGTTAGAGAAAGCAATGAGGGCAATAAGGATAATTTTTCTTGTACTATTAAAGCTTTCTAAACTATATTTATTCATAATTAAAATTTTATTATTTAGGGTTTAAGACTGTTAAATTTAATAATGGTTTAAAATAAAAAAACATCATTTTATATTTAATTGATATCGTTTAAGTTATATTCATTACTCATCTTTTAATTCTTTTGGGGCTTTCCCTGTCCATTCTGATTTTGTACAATCTTTCCACCAAGCCAACCACTGCGTTTCCATTTTCATGGCAATATCTCGATGTTGCGCGATCAAATCATTGGTTTCCGTTCGATCCTTGTTCATATTGTATAGTTCCCAATTAGGACCTAAACGTACGAGTTTCCATTCTCCATCACGAACGGCAGCACTTTTTGAAAATTGATAATACAAAGGACTTTTTCGCGCAAGTTTATCTCCTTTTAAAGCAGGCAATAAACTGATACCGTCTGAAACGGGAATAGTAGTTTCTTTAGATTCCCCGGGGTAATTGCCCCCAGAAACAGCTAAAACCGTAGGCATAATATCAATAAGATGCACCGGTTCTTGATTCCATCCTTTCCTAGCTTCTATAGCCGCTGGCCAATTTACAATTAACGGGGTATTGATTCCTCCTTCGTGACTGGTCGTTTTCCATTTTCGCAGGGGCGTGTCGCTAACCGTTGCCCAATTTTGTCCATAGCTCGGATAACTTGCTACGCTGCCCAAAGGAGCACTAGCATCTTCATAATCTACCTTGGGATCAACCGCACAACCTCCGTTATCGGAGAGAAAGAAAACCAAAGTATTTTCTAGTTGTCCTTGAGCTTCTATCTGTTTTAGTAGGCGGCCAATATTTTGATCCAAGCGATCAACCATTGCAGCATAAATTTCCATTAGTTTGGCTTCTTTTTTTCGTTCCTCAAGAGATAGACTTTCCCATTTGGGTTTGGTTTCTCCAATTTCCATCGGTGGCAAAGGAGCGGTCTTTGGGTCTATTAATCCAAGTTGTACTTGACGTTTGTATCGTGCTTGACGAACTGCTTCGTAGCCATTATCATAAACGCCTTTATATTTGGCAATATCTTCAGGCCAGGCTTGCAAGGGCCAATGCGGTGCCGTATACGCCATATAAAGAAAAAATGGTTTGTGGTCATTTTTATACTCCTCTAACCAAGTCAAAGCACGATCCGTGAAGGCATCTGTATCATAAAATTTCGGATCTTGAGGGATATAATTACTATTTTCCGGAATATTTTTATCGTCTAATGACCATTTATTTCCAGCAATTTTATGAGCAGGAACCGGTTGGCCGGGAGCCGCCGCGAATCCCGGATTAAAATGGTTTTCGCAACCACCTATCATGCCGTAATATCGATCAAAACCACGAGTTACGGGATTGAATTTTGCGTGTTGTTTTCCAGACCAAAAAGTATTGTATCCAGCAGGCCTTAGTACCTCGCCCATAGTTGCAGCATTACCAAAATCAGCATTGGTGCGTTGATAATAAAGACCCGTTAGCATAGAGGCTCTTGAGGGAGAACATTTTGCTGTATTGTACATTTGTGCAAACTTTACTCCACCTGCGGCTAGTCGGTCTATATTTGGCGTTTTAATCTCGCCTCCATAACAGCCAATATCCGAATATCCCAAATCATCCGCTAAAATGATCAGGATGTTAGGCTTAGTTGCTGTTTTTTTTTCAATTTGGGCATTTATGATTATTGGTAAAGAAAATAATACCACCAAAAGTGCCCCCTTTTTTATCAAGATACTCATATTGTATAATTAAATTATAACTAGTGTTTCTAAAAAATTTCCTGTTAGAATTTTTAGTGAACGTTAGTAATTATTAGGGCTATTTAATACTGAAAATTAATATTTCACAAACTCAATTATCTTCACTGAATGAGCAGGCTGATCCAATGTTAACTTATTGGACTCGATTTTGAAATTCTTTTTGGTCCACAATTCAGTCAATTTGTATTTTGAATTATTTAACTCAAAATCGGTTTTGAGATTGTAAGTTTTAGTAACATCCTTGTCGAGCCAATTGAATACAGTTATTATTAAACGATCTTTAGTTTCTAATTGCCAAATTGTTGGAATGTCTACGCCCGAAAATAAATCGAGAGGTATGGCATGAATGCCAAGTTTGTTCACTGCTATAATATCCTTATTTTTTAATAATTCCAATCGTTCAGCTGGGAGTGACTCGACTTTATCCCCAAAAAAGAAAAGCCCCCCCATTATGGCTTCTAAAGTCATGTGACATTTTGCTTCATCAATGGTATACTGTGGAGAAACAAAAAAAGCATCTGGATCTACAATAGCTATGTTTTTGTGAATATAATAATTTTGTGCCACGGCACGAGCGAATCGAATTAAGCCTTTTTCCACTCTTTCATCTTCAATAGTTCCCAAGGTTTTGCCATAGGTGATGTTGGTGTAAGGTTCCGCTTCTGATTTATATCCAGGATGATTGATGTCGTTGCCTATTCGGATGGCATCATAACATTCTAAAGCACCAAATACATAACCCATACTGCGTGTCACTATTAAATCATCAGGTAAAGCACTTCTAATCGCGCGAATAGTTTTGTTGTGAGCTTGCATAAAAGTCATGGTGGAATCAAATCGCACTCCTTCTTCTAAACCTCCATACGTGTGGTCCCATTTCATAAACGAAGGTCTATAGCCTTCAACGATTTGTTGGTATCTTGCTGCCGAAAAAGCGGGTACTTCAGGGTGGCTTCCATCAACATAAACGGTTCCAACAGTTGTCGCCATTTCATCATCTCCTTTTGCAATTTTCTTATTATTTAATGGCTTCAAAATCCAATCAGGATGTTTTGAACTAATTGGATCTTTAAGATTGGTTCGTAAAGGGCTTACATGAAGACCAAAGTCAAGTCCCAACTTATTTACATAATCTGACAGATATCGTATTCCATTAGGAAAAGTGACATCATTAACACTATAAAGACCAGGCTCTGTCCACCATCCACCATCTAGTTGAATCTGTTTCCAACCATATTCTTTGAGATTCTTGTTAATAAAATCAGCCGAAGTCAAAAATGATTTTTCAGTGATTGTTCGGTCATAGGAATGCCAAGAACTCCAACCTGCTTCTGGACAGTGCATAGGCTTGCCTTTGCGTACATTTTCTCCCATAATTTTTCCGGTTTCCAAAAGTGTTTTTGTAGGTCGTTGATTTTCCCAATAGCCAACCAAAAAAGCATCGGTAGTAATGGTATTTCCAGCAGGAACCCATATTTTTTCTCTTTCGAAAATAGCACCACTTCGTTCAGAAACTTTTAGTTTGTTGAAATCGTCTTTAACGGGTAATTCCCACTTAAAGTTATTGGGCCATAATTCACTGGCTATGCTTGCAAAAGAAAAAGAGCAATTTTTTTTGTCGTTGACCAACATACTCAACCAAACTCCTGTATGCGCTTTAGAGTACGTTCCTTCTTTTGCTTTTTTTGTATTCAATTGATACGGGTACATAAGACCACCTGTATGCGGAGCAGAGGCACTTTCGGTAAAGACCATCCAATCTTTGCTATTGCCAGGCAAAACTATATTTTCTTGGGCAGAATTAAACAATTTGATTCCGCCCAACTTGAATTTTTCCGAAGCTTTTAATGTAGAGTTCATTACCAAATAAGGGCGTCCTTCCATCAATTCAAATTCAATAGTAAAATTTGAAATCATGGGATGGTTCTCGCAAATAAGATACAAATAGTCGATTTTGCCATTATAATTGTTCACTTCACTCAATCGAGTTCCCTCTTTTTTCTCCCAACGGATATTTTTAAATTCTTTAACTGAAACCCATTTGTCGTTTATTTCAATTTCGGGTGTGAGATTATTAATCTGGGCAAATTGTTTGTTCCATTGAATGCTGTATTCTGGATTGCCATTGGAATATTTGATCAGGGGTTGGGCTATAAGTTTTGGCAATACCAACACAAGAGCTAAACTGAAAACTATTTTTAATCTATTCATTACTTTATAAATTGATTTTAAGAATATATATTTTTTGATTTAATGCTGTTTTACTTCTTTTTATTTATTTTAAATCAACAAGTTTAGCTCTCAAACAAACATTCATAAATGCTGCCGAAGTCCAAAGTTGTGATCCCGAACCCGAAATTAAGCCCGAAGGCAATGGCACTTTCTCGTGAAATGAACCAAATCCTCCCCATTCTTTATCTCTTTTTTCAGAAAATTTTGTTCCCATTGTTCGTGCCAGTAGTGCTGCATTATATGCTGTATAATCTTTGCCATCTGCAATTTCCTTGGCTTGCAAGAAAAAAGTATCACAAAAAGGCCAGGCTGCTGCATTGTGATCTCCTTTTCCATCCCCTAAATAAGGATAAATTAAAGGAGTTCCATATTGATTCGATGGATAATTATCAATAGCTTTTCTGGCGGCCTCCCCTTTTACAATACCAAACAGAATTGCAAAAGCCGTTCCCAGATTGTGCTGGTTGGGCAATACTTTTCCGTTTCTGTCTTTAAAGTAAGTAAAGGTGCCATCCGGCAATAGTAATTCTTTGAGAATAGCCTTTTTGAGCGATTCGGCTTTTTTCATCCAAGCTTTAGATTCTTCGGGCAAATTGCATTTTTGAGCAGCATTGGCAAGTGACAACATCGCTTTATAATACAAACAATTGGTTGAGGTGCTTTTTATCAATACGCAATCAGCCAGGGAATAACCCTCTGGATAGCCATCGGATTGCAAGTCCTGAAAGGTGTTTTGGCCTTTGTACAAACCATCTGTTTTATCATACCAAGGAGCATAAAGGATGTCAAAATTACTTCTACCATTAGTATAGAACCAGTTCCAATCGGCAACTTCAGGATGGGATTTAAACAAATCATCCGCAGCCCAAATCCAGACCACATCATCGGTACGTCGGGTGATGCTGTTGCTTTTAAACTGGGCCATTATTTGTTTTTTATCGTCTGTAATTGCTTCCCATGGAGCGTCAATTTCTTTAACAACCTCTTCTGTCGAAACTTTGTATCCCATTTTAGACACTACATTTCTCGTTACCCGAAGTGAAGTCATCATTTCTTTAGGATAAATGGCATTGAGACCTAAAATTCCTGCATAGGAAATGTCACGAGTATAAACGCGGTCGGTGTACCGTCGTCCGGCAGCAAAATAGGTACCATAATCGTTGGTAATCGTGTTGAGTTCCACATCGTGCAGGGCAATTGCCCACATTTTTTTGGTCAAGGGTGTGGCCTCTGGTTTTAATGTAGTAGTGTTTTTGGGGCTGACATTGGGCAAATCGGCAGTTACAAATTGTCCTAACCCGTCTTCTAAGGAATTGGCTTTTAATACCAATGGTCCTTTCTCATATACCAATTTTTGACTGTAGGCAGAAGATACAAATAAAAAAACAGTTAGAAGAACAGGTAAAGTAGACTTTTTCAATTTTGCTCTTATAAATAATATAATAAAGTACAAATTAAACTATTTTAGA
>Ga0214919_10002128_pt1 | contig 31541 bp, 59 predicted proteins | sample LL1503_MetaG_FD_177994 | JGI IMG/M metagenome (GOLD analysis project Ga0214919, IMG submission 177994) | Freshwater microbial communities from Lake Lanier, Atlanta, Georgia, United States - LL-1503 | ecosystem: Environmental > Aquatic > Freshwater > Lake | place: USA: Georgia | collected... | reverse complement strand
ATGTATGGTTCATTTAAAAACGCACCACCGGTAGCAACAACTCTTGCACCAATCATACCACGAAAAAAATTAAATGCTCTTATCATATTATCCTCTTCTTTGTAATTCTACCAATGGGACACTTACATTATGACGTTCAGTATTCCCATCTCTTGTGATTAAGTAAAGTATTTGAAACATTCCACCAATATTAATTCCACTTACAATCTTTAATATTATTACCGTACCATCTCTTTCATGTATAGGAGTTTCATATCCTCTCCAATTTATATTTCGTCTCATTTTAGTTCTTACACGACTGATAACTAATCCATCGTAGTTGAATTGTATTGGTACGGATATATAACCTGCAGGAATATATTCAGGACTTCTTACTATTTGTTGAACTTGATTTGATAAATCTTGTGCAATGGTTCTACCTGAACTTCTTCTTATTCTTGGGAATTCGAATTCATCGGTGTAAACCTTTCCAATAAAAAATTTGAATGGTATTATCATCCTCTAAAAAATTTAAAATATAAATAATTTTGTTTCTTAGGTTGTTCTTGTAACGATTCCAAATAACCTAATCTATATCTTGAGTATGCTTCATTAAAATTATGTTGGTTAATTAACTCATCCTTTAGTTTATGAAACTTTCTCCAATAATACCAACTAACTAATGACATAAACAAATGACTTTTGTGTATGTATAAGTTATGTGATAGTTTTATATCACCGTCGAGAAAGAATATGATATCAACATCGGTGCGAGTAAATGTTAAAGTATTAATATCATAACTGTATAGATAAAAATAATGTGATTGAAGACCAGGTGTAGGTTCATATTTATACACACCTCGTTGCAACTCATCATATTTCTTTTTATATAATTCCACGTTTGGATATGATACCACATTAAAGATAAGAATTACGAAAAATATCACAGCAAAAATTACTGATATTACTATTTGTGCGTCGGTCATATGTATCTTATTGTTGATGTTCCATCTAAATGTTCATTTAAAAAATCTTCCATAAATCCAATTACCTGTTCATTAATTGATACATAATTCATATATCTATATTGTAAATCATATGTCATTGCTCTTACCGATTGATTATCCATATCACCTTCATATTCTAATATCAGTTGTGTATTTTGAACTCCTACATAAAAACTATGATGTTGTGTGGCATCACGAAACATATCAGTAATATATTCCCTCACTTCTTCCACATATGGATTAGTGGTTCTTCTTATGTTAAAACAATCCAAATAACCTCTCTCCCATGCATTATGAAGTGAATATATTAGATCTTCCACATTACCATATGGATTATTATAGACCTCCTCACCTCTTTCACATGCTCTCCATCCCTGTAAAAATATCCTACTAAAATGTGGTGTGTTCCATTCTTCAGGAATTGAGATTTGACGTATAGGTGTTCTTGTTAATCTATTATTAGTAATAATAGTATTAACTCTACTTTTTTTGGTCAGTCCATGAAAAAATTTAAATAATTGGTTCATAAGACAAATATACGATATATCTGTGAATATACAAAATATTCTAATCCCAATATCCGTGTGATTTCTTAAAGAATTCGGGATTGTTTCTATTAAAATAGGACTTTAACATTATATAAAACATCCATAATATTCCCTTAGACTTAAACCTACGAGAAGATGTGTATGTTCCCTTTATGTTCACCACCTTAAAGTTCTTTGACTTTACCTTCTGCGATATGCTATAGTCTTCGGCAAATAGTTCCTCAGGGTTATAACCACCTAATTTCCAATAGGTTTCAGTCTTCCATAATTGAAATCCTCCCACGGCGAACGGAGTTCCTAAAAACGAGGATAATGATTGAAACATATCAAACATTCTAAATACCCATTTATAAGGATAGTCTGTGGTAAATGGAACTGTGATAAGATCCTTATTATATTGTAAACATTCTGTTAATATAGTTGGATTGGTTAGGAATATGTCGGCATCTAAAAATAACACATATGGAGTTGATACGAGTTTTGATCCGTTAAGTCTTCCTTGTGCTGGATATCCTCCTTCTATTACCTCTATGTTTAATGAGTATTTAAAGTCTGATTGTAATTTCCATAAACACCATAAAGATTCTTCTTCATTTGATACATCAGCTATTATTATCTTTGTACCTGCAATGTTGGATTGTTTGGATATGTTATAGATACAATCATATAATATCCTTCCCTCATTTTTGGATGGGATAACTATTGTGAGTTGATTACTTAATGATTGTGTATTCATTGTTGTTGTAGATGATATAAGAATTATTCTCAATCCAATCTCCACAATTTAAATATCTGATATTGTTTATTAGTTTATCCTCGGGATGATGGATATGACCACACATAACCGTTGAACAGTTATGTTTAATACCTTGACGGACAATCTCTTCTTCAAATGATGTAATGAATTTAACCGCCTCTTTTACTTTATCTTTTAAGAATTTTGATAGAGATCTTTTATAACCCCACGACTTAAGTTTTCTGTCTATAGAAATGGCAAAGTCATAACCGATACTACCAAGTACTCCCAACCATTTTAATTTAACAACACCATCATATAAATCCCCGTGAGTTATGTATGTGTTGTTCCATATGTATTCATTATGGATTTCAATGTTGCCGAAATTCAAATCCAAATATTCTCTGGCAAATTCGTCATGGTTTCCTGGCAAGTATATTACCTTAGTTCCATTCTTGGAATAAGACATTATCTTTCTAATTACGTTTGTGTGTGATTGGGGCCAGCGGAATTTACGTTTCAATAACCAACCATCAATGATATCACCTACTAAAAATAGATATTCAGGTTGGTATTGTTTAAGAACATCTAAGACTTGTTCTGCGTTGGATCCTTTAGATCCTAAATGAACATCGGAGATAAATAATGCTTGTACCTTCATTCACATAAATAGAATATATATGTGTCGGGCAATGTTAAGGAATTGTTATTCAACTAACCCTCTCGTCTTATGTCGTTTATCGCATTTGTCAATTGTCCCATCGTTCTCCAATAATCAATGTCTATTGTGAATGATGTAATATTACCACCTCTTATGTGATAGGTAATCCTTATATTGGACGCTTCTAATGGATATACATGTACCGTACCTGCAACAATATTACCATCGCCATATGTATAATCCACCATCTTATATGTGGCGATGGTTGTTGTTATCTCATATCTAACTATACGATTAATGTAGTCATTAAAATACTGAATAACCTCAAGGGACATTTGTCCGTTAAGATTTAATGTATCGTTTTTAGAAAGAAATTTGAAGTCTCGCATTAGTTGTTATTATCATCATCTTCATCTTCCCAAACATAAGGATCAGGATCTACCGCATCGGTAATCTTAGTTAAATCATCATATACTTTTTCTAATTTAACTTGAAGAACACCAAATTCAAATGCTATCTCTCTTACATTTTTTAATTTGTCAGTACTGATATTTTTTATCTCATTGGATACGTTATTAATATCCCATTTAAGACCGGCCAATTCATCATACTGTTCTTGAGTTAATACGATTTGTTTTGGTTCTTCAACCACCTTTGGTACAGCTTTCTTAGCCGCTTTCTTTGCAATTGCCATGATATTATAGTTTTATACCCAAATTTAAGATATTTTGGTGGAATATCCAAACAATTTGGGGTATATTTATAAGGATATGAAATTTGAGGATATTTTGGGGGAAACACATTTAAACGAGGAATTGAGTGAGAACTACAAAAAGGTTGCCCATAAGGTTAAAATCATGTATAAAACACTAAGAAAGGGTGGATTTAAGATTGGTAATCTAATTCCCGATATGGTTCCATTTTGGACGGGATTTGAAATGATTGACGATGGCGATGCTTTAATTACATATGAACTACCAACCACATATCATTTAACCTCAGGAAATCAAATGATTTCATATGAATTAATCATCACAGGAATAACTATTAATTGTGAGAAATATCCTGGATTGGCGGATGATATTGATGTTAGAGAAGATATATTAAGAAAACTTGCTCGTAAACTTAATAACGCATTAAAGGGAACATTTGATGAGGGAGAACAAGTTAAAATACAAATAAGAAAAAAACATAACGTTCCAAGTGCATATGAAAATATGATTGGTGAAAGTGTTGTTAATAACCCACAAGAGCAAGAACAAATAATTAAAAAATCTAAATTAGTTTATAAAAGTTTTAGAAAAGGAAAAGTTAAAGTTACATTACCACCGGTGTTTAACGATGGACAAGAAATAGAAGTGGTTGCCAAATATGAATTACCTACTAAGTTTAAAATAAGATTAGATTTTAAACAGGTTTTCATGAGAAGTGTAACGATATTTCTTCCAATTAATTCGATTAAATTTGAGTTTGATTATGAACCTAAAAATAAGGCAATTGAAAATGAAGTATTAGAACAACTACGTCATAAAATTAAAATGAAATTTGTACATTTTGATTCAAATTGTGATTTGATATTTACAAAGTATCCTGATGCATTTAGAAATGCTGATGATCATATTGTTAAAGAGGAAGAAAGTAAACATGATCATTTAATAAAAAAAATTCCATTAGTATATAAAGCATTAAAGAAGGGAACGATTGAATTGACTATACATGAATGGGATTACGATAGAATTAAATATCCACAATTAGAACAAATTAAATTTCATTATGAATTGCCTGACTTGTATAAAATAAAAACTGATGATTTTTCAAACGTCTATCCCGTTTCAATTTTAGTTCCTGAAATAAAAATTACTTGTCCTGATCAACCTGAATTAGTTAAACAAAGTATTAAACAAAAAATATTAGATAAGCTAAAAAGAAAGTTTAGTCACTTTGATTTAACTTTGTTTACTAGACCTTCTGAATTTTTTAGAAGAAATAATGGAACTTGGACTAATTTATAGTATATTTGCTATATGAATTTTAAATTCTTTACAGGTCAATTACCCGATTACGATCGACACAATTTAGTGTGGAGAAACTCAAATGGTAGACACATGCCAATTTTTTGGATGACTACAAATCACATTGTCAATACGTTAGGTTGTTTGAGAGGAATTGGATTAACTGAAATACCTGAAGTTTATTTGGATAAAACCAAACAAGAATGGATTGAAATTTTTAAAACTGAATTGAGATTAAGGGAACAGGAGAATCGTCAAACGGTTTAATCTTAATCACCCTTGTTTGTAATTTGGGTTCCTTCTTCTTCCTTGGGGTGAATCTTCTTTTAAGTTTGATGTTATGTTCTTTCTTATGACAACCCGAACATAATGACTCTAATGTATCGTTCTCATATTCCCACGGCATTAGACCGTCTTCATACTTGGTGTGGTGAACTTGTAATCTATGTGATTTCTTCCCACATCTGACGCAGGAGTGGTTATCTCTCTTCCTGATGAAGGAAGCCTTGATCTTCCATTTGGGGTCCTGTAATAGTCTCCTATACTCTTTTCTGTTCATTTTAATCTAAATCCCTCAAATATTTTCTTAGGTCTAATATCTCACCAAAGTTATCGTCGATCAATACAATTCTATGTTTCTTCCAAAATTTCTCTTGGATATCTTGTATCCAATCTAACTCACCAAATTCACCCATATCAATATCATTTTCTTCATAGAATCCTTCAGGTACATCGTATTCAACCTCATCATAAAAGGTGATCATCGGAAAAGCGTCTTTATAAACACTCACATCGTATTTTTCAGGTAATGTGTACCCAATCTTAAGTGGTTCGAGATCCCAAGTTCCATCAGATGTATTAGAATATATGATATGACCTATACGAAGATGTTCATATATAAGTTTACCTCGTTTTATGATGGATTTTTCTGTATTGTCTTCTAATAAATCTAAGAACTTCATTAGTTATAAATACCTTACTGACCAATTAAATACTGAGCAACAATTTGATCACCCTTTAATTCGGTTTTGATAAGATATCTCTCAACCTCTGAGATGTGTTTTAATTTACGTTCAGCTTGTTCAAGTGTCTCACACTCAATGACTTCATTACCAATTTCAATATGGTATTTTACTGTTATTTTTACTTTCATGGGACAAATATACAACCCCTATTTGGAATATCCAAATTTATTTTGACTTTGGGGTAATGTCTACTTCTGTGTATGTTTCATCAGGAGACACCGAATTAGGACTAAAAATGGAATATTTTGGAACTTGTCCTCCCCAATATACGGTTATACCGTGTTTCTTGAATTGATCTGTAATTTTACCTGAAATTAAATGTTTTTCACCGTTTCTCAATGGTTTATCATTGGTTTTGGTATAATTTATGGTTTCAGTATTTAATAATAATATGGGGTAAGCGTTAACACCGGTACGTTCAGTCTCTTCTTCATTACGATGTTTAATTTTGATATAAAATTTATTGGGGAGTGTCCAATGTACTTCATGATATGGACTATCAACAGGACTAAGACCTATTTTTCCTCCTTTTTTTAATGCCTTATATATTACCCTAACTTTATTGATCATTTTCTGATCTTCCTCTTCACTTTCGTTAACCAAACTTTTCTTTCCTTTTCCGTCTGATTGTTGCATATAACGGAGTTCAATGTTAAAACTACCAAACTTATTTTCAATTTTGTACTCAATTTCCGAAACTAACCAAAGAGGTAATTTTTCTGTTATTTCACTACCATCTTCGTTAAAAATATCTATATCATCATAATAACAATCCATTACACAGATAACTTCTCCGTTAGTGTAGTCTACAATTGGTCTAAAATGTGCGTTGTGTATTTGATATTGAAATATCATGTCGGGAACTGTTCCGTCTTGATCGTACATACCAAGCTTAACCTTAATCTTACCTTTTTTAAAGGTTTTAAAGATCAGTTTACCTCTTTTTCGTTGGCGTTCTTGTTCTTTCTTAAGGTCTTCACTACTTAAATTTATAGTTGATAATTCACTCATTAACTATAAATATCCTATTTACCTCTTCCCGTCTTCTTAATTTGGGTATTAGTTTTAACGGGTTTAGTTGGTATTGGTTTCTTTGTCCCTTTATCTATCTTAGATTGTTGTGGGTTAGTAAAAAATTTTGAACTCATATCTATAAATATTTAAATTTTTATTCAGGTATCCATCTTAAATAAACAATCCGAAGTATTGTTCCACCTAATATATTAAACGGCCACGGATCATGGTCATTGTCTATCGTCATTGTAATATTATCTCCTGTAATTGATATTATTGGTACTATCATTTGTTCGGGGAAACACATCAAAAAACTTCTTATACTAATTGTATTCATTTCATCTATTACCCAATGAGGATCTCTATCAGGGTCATTGTGTGCCCACATCCAACTTGCTAATCCATCTTGGAGATCGTGAACAAACCCTCCGAATTCTAATTCCTCATTATCATTATCAGTTAAAAATTTGAAGTTTTTAATCATATATCAATATTAACACTAAATCTATCAATTATGTATCCTGGATTATTTGGTACGTGACAAACAACGGAATGATAGTTGTTCCTTCCACGTTGTATGTAAAGAACTCTCCATACACCATTTTCGTGCGGGTATTCTTTTGGGAATATGGTTGTCTCCCATTCATCTGTATTAATTAAGGTTTCAATAATGTACTTTGCATTATCATAACAAGAATAAGGTGTGAACCTGTGATACTCATATTTACTTAGAAATTTGAATGGTTTTATCATGCTCCAAATAATTTCATTATACCGATGAATGTAACAATTGATGCTAATAATGTTACTACAACCACACCGATTGGGTCTGACCTCCAAGTTTCACTAAACAATAGTTTAATCTTCATCCACCACTTTGGATTAACCGTTGTTACCCTTGTTGCTTGATACAATCTAATTTGATTGTCGGTTTCTCTTGAGTGATTTACCGTTGCCAATCTTCTTATTCTCTCTTGTTCAATCATCATGTCTCGATTTAACATGTATTGTTCGTGAGAAATCCTTCCTTGATTACGTAGTTCTTCATCTAATTGAATACGTCGACTAATTTGCTCTGATCTATCTTCATATCTAATTGTATTAGGGTTATATAACGATGCTGTGGTGTATGTTTGACCATCCATTAAATCTAACATTCCCACATACCCCCTGAAAAATTTGAACTTTTGTATCATTTTCTAATTATTTATAAGATAAGCATTTTTTTTCAAATTTTCACTACTTTCAATGGTGAATTTTTTATCATATATAATTTTATTGTCACATATAATTAAAAGACTTTTTAAATTATCCGAACTACATAAATTTCTTGTTACCCAAAACTTTGGTTTCACATTAATATTGAGGATTTTATCTTCATTAACAAATACCCTCAATGAATTGGTTATTTCCCCCATATTTTTATAGAATAAAAAAAACATATCATTTGTATGATCAAAATAAGGTGTAAAATATTTTAATCTTAATGGACTTTCATTTTGAAAAAATGATCCATTATTCTTTATATCATTAGTATTTTTAATAATGATATTTCCACTTTTCATAAAAATATGTTTGGTAAATTCTTCCAATGGAACTAATGGTATTTCTACCATCATCTTTCTCATTTTATCTTTATCATATTTTTTAAACAGTTCAGGTAATTTCTCAACCTTAAAAGATTTAAATGCACCTAAAAGAAAACCACTACTTTGACCATTGTCAGTATAAAATACTGAGTCATATTCTTTTAATAATTCATTATGTTCGTTTATTAAACTATTATTTTTTAAAACACAATCATATTCTATTTGATGAATGTTTTCGTATTTAAAATTTTCAGCCACCTGTGATGCAATAGTAAACATTCTATATATTGCAAACCCATAAAATTCTTTAGTAAAATATTTTGATCTTATTGTTGTTTTATCATTGATAACGTACCTAATAAAAAACAACAAATCATCGTCATGATTTATATCATTATAATAATCATAAAAATAATAATTACATTTTTTTTGTATGTGAATTGGTATATGAGTGTGCGAAACTAATAAAATATGATGACCTAAATCAATAATTGAATCAACACAGTTTTCTAACATTTTCTCTTGTTCTTCTGAAGGGCAATGTGCGGTAATGACTATTAAATCTTTCATTATTTTGTATAAATTTTGTGTTTTGATAAATCAGGGTACCTCAATTCTAAATCTTGATTTTGTTTTTTAGTTCCATCCATGTTGTAAAATTGTGTCATCATTAAAAGTCCTCTTGCCGCAAGTTCGGGCATCATATAAAAATTCCAACCTAACATATCAAAATCATCGTCGTGATATGAACATTCTCTTCTACCACTAAATCTTGCTCTTTTAAACCATAACATCGCCTCGTGATCATCAGTTAATATCGCACCTCCTTTACTTAATTTTAATATTTTAAATGGACCAGTAAAAGATAAACACATATGCGTTCCACTTTCATACATATCCGCAGTAAATCTTAATGCTGAGTCAATCACATTGGATGGTGATAGTTTATACGAACCTTTAATGGTCTCTCCTTCTATTGGTGTGAAATTAACTTTTAATCCATTATGAATTATTTCACAAGGAACTGATGGGTAAGTTCTTGATGGACAATCAATCGTATCCGACACCAATGTTTTTTTAATGTTCTTCTCATAATATAATGATAAGAACAAAGCGTTACTCATATTATCCAACGCAATGGCGTAAGGTGATCCTGTGTAATCACATAGTAACTTTTCAAAATCCTCAGTTATTTTATATACTCCTTGAGCCATTATATGTTTTTAATTATTTTACACGGGTTACCATATGCCACAACATTACTTGGTACATCTTTGGTAACATTTGAACTAGCACCTATTATTGAGTTCTCACCAATACTTACACCATCTAATATATTTGCACCCATACCTATTGTTGTTCCTTGACCTATCTTAACGTTACCCGCGATATTACAACCAGGATTTAATGAAACAAAGTCCCCTATTGTTGTGTGATGTCCAATTGAAACGTGTCTGTTTATTGAAACAAAATTACCAATTGTTGTGTGAGCGGCAATAGATACTTTAGAATTAATTAACAACCCATACCCAAGTGTACTTGTATATGAAATATCTAATCCTTTATGAATAATATTAATGAATTTATTTTTTTTAGGATTTAATGTTTCTAAAATTTTAATTTTATGTTTAGGTTGATACACACCTAACGTATATAAATCATAATCTTCTATGTTGATTTCATTTAAAACTTCTATGTTGAATTTGCCGTGGTCAAATGAATTTACAATTGGTAAATCTAAATTATTATATACAACAATACCTTTTAAATTAAGTGTTGAATATAAATTGTCCAATATCATTGTAACAATATTGTCACCCTTACCTAGTACTAATATTCTTGTTTCCATATCCTAAGTTTTTTAATTCTGTTGATGTATAGTGAACCATATCTAACTCATTCATTATTCTATGAGCTCGTTTTAATAATTCTATGTTGGTTGTTTTTTCTTTGTGTTTTAAATATAAGTTATCTTCTAATCCAATTCTAATTCCGTCAAAATCTAACAGACCATATGTTGTACTATTTAATTGTTGTGAACCTATTCCACCTAAACATACATATGAATTATTTGGTACATTACATTTAATTGATGAAAGTGTGTTCAAATCACATTGTCCGTTATATATGTTTCCTAATATAACATTGATGTGATAAGGTGGATTTAATTTATTTTTTGATATTAAATAATTTGTGTAATTTAACATACCACTATCAAAACATTCAATCTCAGGTTGTACACCATACTTATCCATTTCATTTATCAATGACAAAATCACATTAGGTTCATTGATGGATGCACCAGTAGGAAAGTTTAATGATGACATTGTCAAAGATCCCATGTCAGGATATAATTGCAACACCTCAGATCTTTTTTCTAACTCAGAAAAATTTCTTCCAGTTAATGACACGCAAATCAATAATTCAGGACAATGTTTTTTTATTCCTTCTATTATTTTTTGATAGGTTTCTTTTTTATATGTATTCTTTAAGGTTTCTTCATCCCTAGCATGTAAATGAACAATTGAAATACCTAATTCATTTGCTTCATGAACCTCCTCAATTATTTCATTTGGTAATAATGGGGCGTACGAATTTTCACGAGTAGTTTGTGTACCTGTTGGTGTGAAATTAATAATTTTCTTCATTAGTATAATTTAAAACTACTACTTGAATATGTTGCTGTGTTTGTTGTTAAAGTTCCTCCCATTCCTCCTGTTGTATATGTTGTTCCGTTTGTGTTTGATGTTGTTAAACTAAACCCTGTTGCGGTGTTTATCGTTCCTGTGTATGGAATTGTATAAGTGCCGATGCCAGGTGTGGTTGTTATTGTTGTTCCGTGATATCCATGTGTGTAGGTTATTAACCCTGGATTTACAACCCAAGTAGGTGTGTAAGTTATCCCACCCCAATTTGGAGTAAGAATGGGATTGATATTATTCAATCTGTTTATTGCGTCCCAATCAATATCCAATAATGGATGTTCTTCTTGATACCCGTGGAAAAATACAAATCTTTTCATGTTAGTCCTTTTTCTTAAATATCTCAGTTATTTCACTTACGACTATCATCAGGACAAATCCCAAGAAAACTGTAAGAAATGGATGTTCGGCCATTACATCAAATGCTTCTCTCATAAATCTAATATAAGAAATTGTTATGATATTTCAAACAAAAATGGGTAATATTTCTATTACCCATGTTGTATAATGATATTTTTATGTCTATTTAACAAATAATTGTATCATCAATATACTAAACCCCAATAATAAACAAATTCCATTTTTAATGTCTAATGGTTCTCTGAATAAATAATGACTCATTAATGTAAAAACTATAATACCTACTGAAAATCCAAGTAGACGACTTGGCCATATCTGGCCACCAAATCCAGCAATGAAGTAATTTACCGACTTAATATATACCCAACCAAGTGGGACACTTGCTAATATAACTAACCATGTGTATTTTTCGTACCATCCATATTTGTATGATCCCTGTAATTGCATAAAGGTTCCTATTTGACCCATTAAACCAAATACTATTCCTAATATTATTTTATTATAATCCATTTGTAATTTTATTTGTAGTATTTTATTTTTAAACTTTTAGCATACGGATCAAATTGAAAAAAATCTTTTTCTACAAATTTATTTCCACTCCTTATAAAAACGGTTTTATTTTTAATTTCATTAGTTGGACTTGTGTATGGATCCATTCCAGTATCAGAATAGGTGATATCTTTTTTCCCATCTCCATCAAAATCATAATAAATAAGCTTATTACGATAATTACCTCTTTTAGGTCCGGAAACATATTCTATCCAACTAACATCTCTTTTAAATGATCCATCTTTCTGTTGTATGTATGCATCTATCGCCCATTCTAAATGATTAGTTGCACTGATATTTATAAAATCGTTAAGACCATCTGAATTTATATCGTCAACTATATAGTCAAAGACATTTCCATTTGTTACATATGGTACGATTATTTTGTTAGTCAATACAGTTCCCTTATCATTATTTAAAAATATTTGATTCTCAATATTGGTTCCAATCACCACATCATTTATACCGTCCCTATTTATGTCTTTTATTTTACAATAAAATGGACAATCGTTTCTTTGTGACACCAAAAAATCTTTATTAGTAAAATAAGGAAAAGTAGAAATTCCCCAAAAAACATAAACTCTTGGATTTGCCATAATTAATAAATCAGGAATTTTATCTCCATTTAAATCTCCCACAGATCCATGTTCATATACAACCGCCTCATTTGGTAAAGGGGGTTGTAAAACTAATTCTGTTAAATCATATCCACCTTTACCGTCACTCAAGCAAATAGTGATAGGTTCAATTCTATTTTTTGGTGAGGATTCGTCCTGATGTCCAAAAATAACTAAATCAACATAATTATCTTCATTCAAATATATTGGTGAAACTTTGGTAGGTGCACCAATAAAATTTGTTTTATTATTTATTAAATTTTTCTCTTCAAATATTTTTGTGGTTGGATTCCACATTAAAAAACTTAATCTAGATTTTTGTCCTCCGAATGCGCTACCAGCATTAAAGACATCAATATATCCATCGTTATTAAAATCACCATTACAAATTGATTGAGTCCATGCACAATAAGCATCACCTTGTGGAAGCGCATAAACTTCAAAATTCTTCTGAAAAACCCCAATCATTAAATCACTTAATACCGGTGTATTTTCCCAATATTCAGTTCCAAGTTGTTTTGCGTCGGGAGATACTTTATAACCTGTAAAAGTATCTAAAGGATTTATTATTTTAGTTATGGGTAAACTATCAATTGATTTATTTAAATTAACGTTTTGTGTTGATACAACAGTTTTATTACATGATGATAATAAAACAACTACAAATAAAAATATATAATTACGATTCATTTTCTATCACATTATATTCAACAGATTCAATAATAAATTTATCAGTTGGGTATTGTCCGACAATTTGAAAACCTGTTTCAGGTGTTCCATAAAGACCTAACACCTCAACTTTTTTCTGAAATCTTGTGGCACATGTTGAATCGGGATGTACGGTATCCGCCTCAATTGTGATTGATTTTAATTCTCCTCCAACAATTAAAAAACAATGATATCTATTCATATTATAAAATTGAAATTTCATTTATTTTATCTCCTTGTTGGATCATGTCTATAATATCTAAACCATCAATAACTTTACCAAAACAAGTATGGTTTCTATCTAAATGTTGTGTCCCTTGTCTACTATGACAAATAAAGAATTGTGATCCTCCAGTGTTTCTTCCTGCATGTGCCATTGACAATACTCCCTTATCGTGATATTGTTTTTCTGCCGTTACTTCACAAGGAATATTATAACCAGGTCCACCGGCACCTGTTCCATTTGGACATCCACCTTGAATAACAAAGTTTGGAATTACTCTATGAAAATTTAATCCATTATAAAATCCTTCACTGATTAATTTTTTAAAGTTATTTGTTGTGATTGGTGTTTCGTTATCATACAACTCCACAATCATATCACCTTTACCTGTAGAAATTTTTACTTGACTCATTTTTTTTATTTTAAGATTTATATAAACGATTATTATTGTATAATGCAACAGGATTATTCTCAGCAATTAATCCATATTCTTTCTTAACATTCTCATGTATAAGTTGTTTATCGTTATTAATATATTTTGCGATAATATTAACAAACCCATAATTGGATTCATCAACAACTTCTTGACTCATACCAGGTAATCCGCAATAGTTTGCTTCACCTACTTCGCTGATGAACATTCCAGAATAAAATCCTTGTAACCCAAATATGTCAACAAACTTATCGGCATTACACCATATGAATACATTATCAGTTTTTTCTTTTAACAATGGTACCATTTGTTGGTCTATTATATAAGCACCACAACCACTAAATCTTCCCACATTGAAAAGACCTCCTGGACTGCCGTGTCCCATCATCATAACTCTATCATGTTCACGAATTAATTGTTGGACATCAGCTTTACTTACTCCACCAGTTATTACTGTTTTGTTTTCAATTGGTGCGTAGACAATATCAAGGAAAAATGTGCTCGGATCTGCCGGATGTATTATTAATGTTTTCATATTATTTTACTATTCCAATTTTGTTATATATGTTATTTACCATCATTCTATAATGTTCCTCTGTTTGATATCTATCGTTATATTTTTCAATTGAATGAATAACGGTTGTGTGGTCTCTGCCTCCAACAAATTCTCCAATTTTTTTTAATGAATATCCAAAATGTTCTTTCATAATACCACAGAAAATAAACCGACCGTTAATTACTTCTCTTTTTCGTGTTCTATCGGCAATATCACTTACCTTAATACAACATTCTTCGGCAATAATTTCTAAAATTTCATCTTTAGATATACGATACCTTAAAGATCTTTGATTGTTTTTAAAATTCTCTCTTTCTCGTTGTGTTAGTTTTAATCCAGCAAAAACGTAAGGATTAACACATGTAGTTTTTTTACCCATATTTTTAATTTAGAGTACAAAGATAGTGTATTTTTGGTATATTCCAAAAATATTTTAGAAATTTCCGTGAATATAATCGTAAATAATCTCAGGGATTTTGGTATAAATGATTTTTTTACCCTCACCATCTGTGTGTGGATTGCCCTGTTCATCTCTTACATAAAACCTCGGTAACCCCTTCAAATGAGATTTAAGATATCCGGGTGCACCATCTAACGCCTTGAAAATATGAGTTCTAACATAGACTTTATTCCTATCATAATACTCCAAAATAAGTGTATTTAATTGATTTTCAGTTAACATAACGTTCATATCTATAAATATCTACTTATATCCTTTTTTTAACTCTTCTCTTATCTTATCCTCAGCATTCTTTATTTTACCTGTTAAAGTGGTAATTCTAACACTTCTACCCCATTTACCCATATTACCCGAAGGTTGGAACTCCACCTCCCAATAGTGGAGATCCTCCTTAAGTTTCAGTATCTTCTGTTGTAATTTATCTATCTTAACAGCATCCATATTATTCAGTTTCTGAACTTCTATTAGTTGATGACCATTGCATTCTATCTAATGTATTTTCAGGTTGTTCAGGAATTCGGTAACTTGTTACCTCTTCATCTACCTCCGTTTCATCACCTCTCTCATCGTAAAATGGTAATTCAGGTTGTTCCATTACAGATTCTTCCATTACCATCGGTTCTCGTACTTCAATCTCATCTTGTGCTCTTCTTACGGCAGACGCCACTCTTTCACTAATTGCAGATTTTCTTCCACTTCCCAATTCTTTCTTTTTTTGGTCTCCACTTAACATTGCCGTGTTTGATTTAACCTTTGGATCTTTAACATAATCACGGATAAAACCAATTAGTTCTAATGGTAAATTAGAATCAGTTGAATCAATACGAGTATCTTTTTGATTCCAATATGAAAATTCAGGTTCGTTCTTATCTAATGAATAAAACGCAGCAACCTTATAACCGGTTTTCTTATTGATACAATAAACCAACACACCTCTCTTAGCATATTTGTTGTAATATTCTTGATTGTGTTCTGTAGTAGTGCACCATTTAGTATTTGCACCATACTTACAAGATGATTTAAATGTTAATGGTCTAATCAATAACCACTCACCATCTTCATGTATTTTAATAACTTGTGTTTCTAATTCTTTCTCTTCTGATTTCATTTCAGCAACACCCATCGCCGCAATCATTTGGTCAAATGATTTATATTTTGTTAAATCATTCTCTTCAATTAAATTTCTTTCATTGTATTCACAGAACTTTCTATACTTCTGTAAATCTTCCATGTTAAAGAATCCATCAATGAATTTATATAACAACATCATTTGGATGTCGCTCATCAAATCCAATTTACTCTTCTCAATGAACGGAAATTTCTCCGTAAGAACTAACTTAATTTCTTTAGAGTGTTCTTTTAGATTTGGTGTGTTCTTCATCATACGAAGTAATGTCTCCGTGTACTTTGATTTACCTTCAGGACTAAACATTTCTAATATTGAAACGATGTTTAGGTTGTAATCCTCATTAGTTCTTAAGTCTTTAATTCTCGACATGGTGTTTAAGTTTTATTCTAAAATATAAATATTTTTATTTGTAATTCCAAATTTAATCAATTAATTCATCCGTTTTAATGTTATGCTCATTTAAGATTTCATATATCTTTTCATATACTAATTCCAATGCATCATATTTGTCCATCTCTTTTCCTTCCATAGACCACTCTAATCCTTTCTTTGTGTTGTGTGTAATTTCCCATAATGCAATCGCCATACTTGTAGATTTAATACATCTTAAATGTGCCTTCACATCATCATGATCATCTAAATTAAATTCTAATGTTGCCTTTGCCATATTATTTATTTTTAGTTTTAAGTTCAACTATCTCTCTTTTAAAGATATACATGGTTCCATTCACACAAACTAATTCCCATCCATCTTGACCTAGTTTATTTAGATCATCCTGAGACAATAAAGGTCTCGCTAAGTATTCGTATTTTTTCATATTATGGTCTTTTAAATTTAACTTTATTTAATAACAACATTGGGACGATTGCCCAAGCTATCATTGCCGCTGGAACAGTTTTAGCAACAACTTCTAATAATGTAAATTCATTTTCATCCTCACATCTTCTATCTGATGGGTGTTTAACTAACCAATATGTTCCATATATTGTTGTTAGTATCCAGTATATTAGTAGTATCATATTAAACGTTTGGGTATTTTAAAAACCATTGAGCAAATTTATATAACAACTGAACAATGACTACAACTAAAAAAATTGGTGCTGTCACAAACCAACCCAATGAAAAGAATAGATAGGCCTCAGCATTATTTTTATAGTCATCATAGTCAGGTTCGTGTGGTGGGTCATAATCAATCTCCATTTTCTTACCGAATAATTTCAAGAATGTTAGTGTTAGGATAAATCCTATAACATAAAATAAAAAGAATATCATTATCTACGATTTATTAAATTATAAATTGCTATTACGGTTATCGTTCCACATAAAATATAACTAAAATAACCGAAGAAAAAAAATGCAATGATAATCCATATCCAACCGACCCTTACATGTGGATATGTTCCATAAAATTCTAAATGAAAGATTAATTCTTTTCTGATCAAATATAATAACTTATCCATTACTTATATTTTTTTAGTTTACAATATTCATTGTGCATCCAAAACTTTATTTGTAATCTTTTAAAAAACCCTTTGGTTTCGGTTAATAACGTTTCGTAGTATAATATTTTCTTTTGGATTAGTCTCTTTGCCATTTCATTTATATTTTCTAATGATTTTAAAAATTTCAGTTATGTTAGTAAGTTCCATTTTCTGATCTTTTAAAGGTAAAAATGCAATTGTAAATCCGTGGTTTCCTTCAAATCTTTCTTTTATAGTATTCCCATTTACTTTACGTAAATAAATCCACGGGTAATTACCAATTAGTTCAACATCAATACCAATTTTTCTTAGTCTTGGTACTAATCTATTTATTACATTATCTTCCATAACGTTTCTTTTTTTCTCGTTTTAAAAATTCAACTCGGTAACCAAAAAATTTATAGGTTTTACGATACCCATATCTAATTGAGAATGGTAAATGTCCGTGTTTTAAAGACCTAAAGGATAATCCATATCCAAAGATCCGGAACCAGAATATCTCTGGTCCTTTGTAGTAAGTTAGTGGTTTCATTTTTATCTATGTTTGTAAGTTTGTCCGTGAAATTCATAGTTCTTATGTACATACTCTAACTCACCATCCTTGATTGCCCATTCCTCGGTTGGGTGGATAGCATCCACAGGACATTCAGGTAAACACGCACCACAATCAATACATACGTCTGGGTTAATATATAGTTGTTTCCCCACCTTCTCCTCATCAGTTAATCCAATAGACTCTTTACCCATTCCATTGGGGTTAATTGGACCGTTAATACAATCAACAGGACATACTTTTAAACATGCACCATCAATACAACTAACACACTTACTACCTATTATATAACTCATGGGACAAAGATATAAAATATATTTTGGAATATCAAAGAAAATAATAAAAAAACCCCAAAGTATTTTTTGGGGTTCTAAATGTGTATAAAATGTGTATAACTTATTTCATTCCCAAAACTTCACCTGTTTTGATGTTGATAACTGCAAACTGACCATCATTACTCTTGGCAACCATAAACTGATCTCCACCTGTATTTTCAGTCATATCTTCTTCCTTTGCGATTGAGTTCTCTTGATCCATCTCATTTGAAACTATATTTTCAACAATACGTTCTATATCTGATTGTTTAATTTTTACTACTTTTGACATAATCTTCTTTTTATATAAATACTTTATAACGATAAAAAGGTGGGTAGTACTAAATCCTTTTCGGATATTCTCTCAAAATATTCACTCACCCTCCAATCAATGTTTAACGTTGGGTCGTTATAAATGATTCCACCCTCACTTTCCTTGTTGTATGGATTATCAACCTTATATTGAAATACCGTATTGTCACTTAACGCTGAGAACCCATGAGCACAACCTCTCGGTACGAACACTTGTTTGTTTATTGTTTGACCAAGTTCAACCTCAACAACCTTACCATAACTTGGGGAATCCTTTCTGATGTCAACGATAACGTCCAATACACGTCCGCTGATACACGTAACAAGTTTGGCTTGTTCGTATTTACCTGTTTGAAAATGAAGTCCTCTAATCGTTCCTAAATGAGAATATGACATATTATCCTGAACGAAATCCACATCATAACCTACGTTATGGTTGAATATTTCTTTATTGTATGGTACCCCGAAGTATCCACGGTGATCCACGAATGTATCGTAAGTTATTAAATAACAACCTTCTATGTCTGTTTTGTTAAACTTCATTATTCGTGTCCTCCTAAATCAAATTGATCTTCCCAATCCTTTACAGTTTTGGGTTTACGTTTTCTGGTTTTTACAAATGGTTCTTCACTTTTAACTCCATCAAATTGTTTTGGATTTGATTTTAATTTAACTTGTGGATGAACTATAACTTTATCATTGACATTTGAAAATGTCACCTTAACCGCATCCTTTTCTAACTTGGTTAGTCTTTCCTCTAACCATCGTAATCTATCGTTGGTTATACCTATTTCCGTCCATATAAAAATACCTCCTGAAACTACGGCAACAACTAATAAAATGGTAATAAATAATTCCATATAATATAATTTTAAATTTCAATAAAAATTGGTGTCTTCTCACCAACATATGCGTTCCATGTGTTGTATTCCAAATACTCAATTGCATCAATCTCTTCCATCTCCTCATCTGTCATCAGTATACCAATCATCTTATCACGATCATATACTAATCTCATACTGTTTGGTTCAACACCAACAATGGCACCATCAAAACCATCTGCGGTTAAGAACTCCTCTTCGGGAAACATTTCAATTATTTCTTCTAAAGTCATGTTATAATATAAATAAAAATTGTGGAATAAAAAAATTATCCAACAACATTTTTCATTTCATCCACATGATGATCATCAACTCCAAGTTCAGATCCTATTGGTTGTTTCTTCATTGGGTTTAATATCTCGCGATGTAAATCATAAGGTCTAAACTCAGGGTGTCCGTCCATACCAATATCCATTCTTCTATATGATATTTTCTTTTCATTAGGTAAGTGAGAATGTCCGTGTAAGTGAATACGACCCTTATTCAATGAATTCCATGACGCAATAGGATAGTGCATACATTCAATCGTTTCACCCATATAGTTCAATTGTAGGAACCACTGGGTCGTTCTAAATAGATTTTGAATATTATCTCTATTATTAACTTGAAAATGATCGTGATTACCATAAATCAAATGGATCTCTTGTACTATCAATCTATTTCTAAATTCCTCTATCTTCTCAAACCCACCGAAACTCCAATCACCAAAGTGTATCAACACATCGTATTGTCCAACAACCTCATTGATGTTGTTTACAATCGCACTATTCATCTTATCCAAAGTTAAAAAATCTCTGGTTTGTTTCTCAGGTATATCACCATTCGGCAATCTCCAATTAGTTATTCCACGACATATGTTTGTGTGTGAATAGTGTGTGTCCGAAGTCACCCATACTTTTCTATTGTTATCAATCTTTAACATTAGTTCTTAAAAATTTGAAATCTTTTAATTTATTTTTATCTATTCTTTCTATTGCCAATCTAATCGCCTCATCTCTTTCCTCCATTGCTCGTTCCACTCGTGATATTGGTGGTGGGGGTGGAATTGTTCTACCGTAATCAGGAATACTTTGTCTGTTTATTTCCCCCATTGTTCTAAACCATCTTCTATGTCTATTATTCTCTTCTTGTTCTATATGAAGTTTCTTTATTTCGTGTTCACCACCATCTTTAACAAACAAAGCCAAAATTGGTCCTAACAATATTGCACCTATTATTATATCCAAACCTAAAGTGTATTCTTTGTTGTGTGTATACATCACATACGCAGCAGATACAACCCAAAAAAATATTAAGATAATTATCAATTCATTACTCATACACCAAAGATAAAAAATGTTTTTGGATATACCAAATTATAACAAAAAAAATCCCCACATTTCTGAGGGGATCTAATCTAAACTTCTACTTGTTGCATTTTTGGATCTAACTCCTTTACAATTTCTCTACATCTATCCCAAAAATGTGGGTTGTTATCTACCATTTTTCTAAATTCTTCTAACCCAAAACATTTAACTTTACCTTCAAACATATGTTCATCAGTATAAAAATGTAATGATTTTGCGGTGGTAAACACAAAGTGTCTAAAGTTCTTTAAATTCTCTTGGTCAAAACCAATACCCATATGTGCACCTGCAACAATTAGATTTGATAAGTGGTCTTCATTAGCGGTAAGTAATGTTTTACTATTACCTCTAAACTTAATTTGAACTACCGATTTATCTCCTCTCATATTAACCCCAATACCATCGGCACCTTTGTCTTCATGACTTGGGATTGGTTTATAATTATAAACTCCAACTCTATTATCGGCATTATAGATGTGTAAGAATAATTCAACGAAAAATTCAAACGCGTCTCCCATATAATCATTAACCTTATAACGTATTGGGTCTATTTGTGCTTGTTCTTGTATTCTCCCCATTAAGGTACTCATACGATTTACTTCAAAGAACATTCCTGTTAAATCGTGTGATTTTGTTTTAAATGTGTGGTGTATCATTTTATTTATTTTTTAATATTATTAAATTTCGTTTCCATTTTCATCTACAAATTGTTTGTAGAAATCTTTTTTAATGTATTTGAATACTCTCCATTCAATTCCATAATTACCCCATATTAATGCCTCTGATAATTTTTTAAACTTATCAGTTGATAACGCCTTAATAATCATTTTACCTTCTTGTTCATTATCTATTTTAATTCCAAAAATATGTTTACTCATACCATATCTACCTTCAGTATCTAAAACATTCATTTCCGAATTTGATGTCGTGATAATTACTTTAGATATATTAAAATGTCCTAAATTATTAATAGAAGAATAAAAACAAGTTGTTCCCTTTTTATTGATATTATTGATAATTGGATATTGATATATATCATCCTGATTTTTACTCATCCATTCTCTACCTCTTTCTGTATCAATATATTCTGATGGATATGAACCTCTATCATATATCACATCACACACATCTTCATTTGAAACTATACTTAATATTTCATTCATTTTTTTATTTGGTATGAATGGATATTGTTCTAAATTTAAAGTGAAATTACCATCTTCACAATCAATATTTACAAAATTATCAGTTGGTTGATTTTGTAAAACATACCAATCATATCTTGTTTGCGCTCCAAATACTTTTTTACCATCTTCAACATTGTGAATACTTATATGATGTATTTTTTTTAATTTCATTACCTCAAATAATTTACTTTCAGGTTTTCTCCAAGAAGGTGGATGAACCATAACTAAAAATCCATTTACTGATAATAAATCTAAAGATAATTCAACAAACTTAGGCCAAATAGTATTTCCACTATTACTTGTTCCGGGTTTGTTATATGGTGGATTACCCACAACAATATCAAACTTTTCAATACCCCAAACATTTATTGTATGATCGTTAAATCCTTTATCAAGGAATGAACCAAAGTATGTATTTAATTCGTGGTCATCTTCTCTATCAAATGCACAATGGTATAAGAACATATTTTTTGGTTGTAATTCACACACATATATCATGTGTTCTATGATATGTCTATACCTTTCACAATCATCAATAATTATTTCTTTTAAACCATCCATTAATCTTTTAATAACAACTGATGGGAAAGTCCCAACACCATTACATGGGTCCAACCATTTAAGATTTGGATTTGACCAGACTTCATTCGGTAATTTATCTAACATCTCATTAACCAATGTTAATGGGGTCATTACTTCACCAAATTGCTTTTTTTCTACGTCAGCAACATGAACATACTCACGAAGAACTTGTACAATCTCCTCAGCATAATGTCCACATACTTCTTCACTCTTAACAATATTTTTATATCGTTCAAATAATTTTCTGTCGTCATCCAATATTGATAATATTGCAGTTCTTCTACTTTCTTTTGTTGTCTTAGGTAAAACTAAATCTTTAAATCCTGGATTTTTTAATTCAATTTCATTTAAAATTATGTTGTCTACAATTTGTTCTTGTGTCATATTATATAAATATTTTAATTTGTGTGTTGTAATGCATATTCCAAAGGAGATAGTTTAGCTATACTCTCATCTTCTATCTCACTCAACACTTCTTGAATAATTCTACCTGTACTAGTGTTTCTTCTATTAACTTCATTTAATCCCTCTAATAGTTCTTCTTCACTAATACCTACCGGTTCAAAATCTCCAATAATGTCTTCTTTACTGTTAAAACCATATTCTCTCATCTCTCTAACCAATCCTTTCATAAACTCACTATCATCTTTGTTGGTTTGTGTTATGTTCGGTAAAATAACAAATGCATATGGTTTATTCATTAAGTCCGTATCTGTTGGTCTAATCTCACCACTATCTAATTTTTTTCTATCTTCTGGATCTAATCTTGCACATCTACCAAAAGTTTGTAAAAATTTAGATTTAGTTAATGTACGAAGTAATAAACAACTTGTAAATCCTGGTACATCAATTCCTTCCGTTAAAATATCATAATGTAAAACCAATAACATTTTATCTCTATCTCTACCGTATTCACGAAGTATAGATAAAAATTCTTGTCGTTTAACTCTAACACCATTTACATTATTACCAATTTCTTCGTTAGATGATATCGCAAATACGTCAACACCGTCATTACGAAGTTCGGCACATTCACGACTTAATAAAAAGTTTTTCATATCATCTGAACCACGTGTTCCAACTAACATTTTAGGTTTAATATTTTGGTGTTTTAATTCAAAATGTTTTTTATGTTCTTTAAATGAATTACAAATAACTAAATTTAAACTTCTATCATAATCTTCTGATGTAAACACACCGGCGGTTGTGATTAAATGTAATCTCGGTCTAACCATTTTACCTCTATCAATTGCCTCTCTTGGTGTTAGTTTATATAAAACTTTACCATAAGTATCTTCGTTGTTCATACCTCTACCTTCCTGACTAGGAGTATATCTCATCGTTGCAGTAAAGAAATACATACGAGATGATTTCAATATATCTAACACTTCATAAAATCTTTCTTGAACTAAATAATGTGCCTCATCATTCATTACAATTGATATTGGATGTTTCATTTCTCTACGAGCATCCTCAATTCTGTGTGCTGAATTATATGTTGAAAAAATAATTAACGGTAATTCTTGTTCTCTTGATTTCTCCATTGCCTCCAACAAACGATTAGACGATGTTGTACTATCTATTTGAGCGAATGGAATATCAAATCCATCTCTATTAGCTTCCATTCTAATATCCTCCAAATCTCTTTCATCAATTGCACTACCACTATGTGTAAAGTGATATCTTGCATCAATACCAACTTTAGTTAAAAACTTATAAACCTCTTTAAGTAATTGATATGTTAAGATAATACGTGGGGCATTTATCACATACATTCTAAACTGACCACTATTCATTAAAATGTCCTTTGCAATGATTGCAGACTGCACCATAGTTTTACCCGTACTTGTTGGTAAAACAACAATACCTTTTCTTTCTGTCTCAGTTTGTCTAAGGGCATCAACTTGGTAGTTATAAAGTCCTAAACTGTTTAAAATATCCATTTTTAGTTATTTAGACCTCAAAGATACGTAATTTTTGGAATATTCCAAAAATATTATAAAATATCAAAAAAAAATCCCCACATTTCTGAGGGGATTAGGGCGAAACACGTACGTGTGTCAGTCCATGGATACTATCCAAGGAGGGGCTTAATTATTTTTTAAGTTTCTTTATATTTTTAACAATTTGTTTTGCGATCTTAACACTCTCATTTACAGTTGGTTTGTTGGTGATGTCATATTGTTTAACGTTTGCTTTCTTCAACATCTCAACTGGTTTGAATTGGGTCATAATCATATCCTTTAATTCATCCAATGCTTCGATAAGTGCTGTCTTGATAGGTAAACTATCCATCACAGTGTTTCTATCGTCAAATTGAGTTCCTGGTTCTAATTGTGCGGTCTTTCTAATTGTTTCATCTCTATCTAATTCCAAACCATTATTTACCCATCTATCTTCTTTAAGTTTTCTACCGAATTTAGTTTTAAATCTAACGGTCCAAAGGTATTGATTATCAAGTAGTTGTCCTTTAATACTCAAATCCATTCTAACCGTTACATCTAAATTATCCTCATCAAAACCATAAGCATCCAACATATATGATGGGGTTTTACCCAAATATTGTTTACTATTCTTCTTAGTCTCCTCCCAATTCATGTATTGTTGGTTAAACTGACGAGCTAAGTGATATGATTTAAATTCATCTTCTAATTTCTTACCACTAATTCTTGCCGTTACAAACTTTAAGAACTGAGTTGATGATAAATAAGAATTGAATGTATGTGTTTGATAATTGATTTGGTCGTTATCAACTCTACCATATCTATTCAAGTGTTTTCTATCTCTTGATTTAACCTCAGGGATACTTAATCTTTCTAAACGAGCAGATACTTCAGGATTACCTAAGTACTCATCAATTAAACGGTGTAATTCCGTTTTAATCTTAGGGGTTGCTGGTTTAATATTACCCGAATGTTGATATGTTGTTCCCGCCTTAGCATTTCTTGGTTGGTCTTTAACCTTCTTAGCCGGCACCAATTCAGGATCCATACCATGTTCATCAGCCAAACTATCTAACCATTCTTGATTTGCCTCTTTAAAAGCTTCCAATTCCACACCGTCCAATGGAACCCAAATACGTTCACTACCAAGAACAAGTTCTTTGGCCTTTTTACCTGTGTTAGGATCTTCAACTGTATTTAACTTTTTAAGTTCCCATGCGTCAGGTACGTCTGTGTTATTACCTGGTTTAAAAATAGGTCTAAACGCCGCAAGTTTATTAGATGTGTCCTGCGTTCCTTTTCGGTTGTAGGCGAACTCATCTATCTCCGCTTGTTCATTTAATTGAATTAATAAGTCTTTCTTTGATATTTCTTTCATTTGAGTATACTTCTATGTCTATATAAATACTCCGTTTATGTTATTTGAACCAACTTGGGACATCTCTATGTTTCCAATTACAGAAATTTCTTTTCTCTCCCATATAATAGTTCCTGTAAGATTGGATATGGCACAATTCTTTATATTCATCGGGCATAGCTAAGGGTGGTGGTGTAAATCTTACATTTGGTATGTTTGGGTGATTATCTGAACACCACAATAGAATATCATAGGTCTTATGTGTTTTCCCATAACGATGGTTATATTCCCAACAAAGTTTAATTCCGAGTTCACATAACCACAAATAGTTATTTAGATCCTGACGAACCCAAATAGCCGATGGATGATTTCTATGTGATAGTTTGTATGGTGCTTCACCACCTGTTGCCCAATGAGATCCACAAAGTAATTGGGCGGTTTCTAATATCATCTTAACAACATGTTTGTCGTTATGATATTGTGCACATTTGGTGGTATTTTTATCTAAATAAAATATATTCACTATGGATTCATTTTTAATACACATTCTAAATGATCGGTGTTAACTAAGTAGTCGTAGTCAATTTCAGATGTATCTCTACCACAATAACTACATGTCATTTGTGGTACAGGTGTTTCATTATTAATCTCCCAATACTTCTGTCTAACCTTTGCACCAAGTTCTTGGTCATTAGAGGTACCTAAAATGTCCTCAGCTGAGATGGTGATAAGAGTTGTTCTGTTTCTCATCACTTTGGTGATGTAATCGTTAGATGGGCCATAGGTCTTATCATAACATTGTTTACAACATTGGCCGGCACCTTCCACATAACCATATCTTAAATCAACATGTGTGTTTACATCAATGGTTGTTTGCTTTCCACAAATAATACAAATTTCATTTGGCATAAAAAAAAGTTTAGAACATAAATCTAAACTTCTTTTTTGATATAACGAAATATTTTAAGAATTTGTTCCTAAATTTTTAGCAATTTTATTTACTTGTCTTGCGATTGATCCCACCACCTTTTCGTAGTTAGGAGATCCCGCGTATCTTAAATTTTTTTGGTTAACAAAATTGTTAATTAGGTCTTGTGCAGTTCTACCTTTACCTATATAATCCTTAGCTATAAGATCATAATATGCGTCAATACCTGATTGTGTTGAGCTATGGTTTATCGTACCTCCATCATCAGTATTTCCAACGTTAAATGGATTTTTTGTTTTTATCGGTAAACTATTTGCATCGGGGTTTCCAATACCTCCTTCAGCCGCCAATTGTCCTAAAGCTAATTCAGGTGGGATATATTTATTACGTTTCTCAAATGTTCTTTTAGCGCTTGATGCCATCATATCTCCTGTGATATTCAATAAGTTAGGGGTTCTTGATTTTATGAATACATCACATATTTCACTATACATCTTATAACCTTCTTCCGTTGTTAAATCTATATCAGTAAAGACATCACTTCCTCCTGTTGTAACCTTATCAATTAATTGACTTAATTGTTCTTTGGTAACCCCCTTTAATTCTAATTTAGACGCCATTGATTGAGCCATCTCAGGTGTAACTGATTCGACTGGACTTTCATCGGTGTCCGAGTTACTCATTGTAACTGACTCTCCACTACCTATTTCGGTTGATACCCAATTAAACAATTCTTCCATTTTGTTCGCATCACCACTCACATCTAAACCTTCACCTACCTTTTTACCATTAACAGTTTGACTAAATGTATTATAATGATGACTATTACTCACGTGTACGGGGTTAACTTTAGATGTATAAGGATTCTCACCAGTGTGTAAACCTAATTCTAATGCCTTTTCCATTACTTTAACAGCAACCTGAGCATCTGTAAACCCAAAATGAATATGGGTTTCATGTCCTGACCATTTAATACCGTCTACTTTATTACCATCATCAATACCCCATGGCATCTTATTCCATACCATTTCATCAATACCTGGTATAAAACCTTCACTTATAATATTATTATCTGTCTTATATTTTCTAACTGCCTCAGCAGTTTCAGGACCAAACAATCCATCAACACCGTGTCTTGGTAATTCATATCCTAATAAAACTAACCCAATTTGAATTGTCTCTACTTCTTTTTGGTGTTGCATTGAACCTAACTTCTGTTCGGTAACCGGTTCTTTGATTGATTTAAGATCGGTAAGGAATTTTCTAACATCATCATCTACAAAATCCGCCTTAGACGGATCGTCCATTGGTTTAATACTGTTGGTATCTCCTCCTTGAATTAACTTAGTTAGTAAGTCGTCCTCTAATATTACTTTCTTACCATAAGTTATACTGTGTATTCTTTCCAGTTCTTCTTTTAAGGTTCTTTTCTTCATACGACTATAAATATCCCAAATTGTGGTTTTATCCCAAATAATCCTTGTCCTCATCGTCAAATTCGCCGAACAAGTCTCCTCCCTTATAGTTAGGGTGGTTTTCCTTCATATGGTCAATACCTCTAACCCAGAAGAATGCAACTATTGCTCCTAATACGAAACTACAACCGATTCCAATTACGTATCCCATAACTTATTTAATTAATTTTTTAAAATTACTTTTAAATTCCTTTTCATACACTTTTAGTTCTTTCGTGTTTAATCCATTATATAATCCTGTTGACATGAACGCTTGAATCTCATCGTCAATAATTTTCTTATCGTCAACATAACCCATCTTAATGAGTTTTTTCTTTAACTTATCGTAATGAGTTGGTTTAATATTACCAATCAGTTCATTTACCTTTTTCTTATAATCTTTGTTTGTAAAATATAATCCATGCGCAATTTCGTGGTTCATTGTTCCCTTATCTTTAGAACTTGCACCAATCAAATACCAATCACATCTTGTTCCATTATTTTTATTTTGTGAATCAATTGCACAATAAAAATAAATGTCGTTCATTATCACATCATACTCGGTTTCTTTATAAAAAGCATCAACTCCTCCGTCCAATATATTTGATGGTATATTATATCCAGCCCAATCATCGGGATATGTAAATATTCTTTTCTTCCACATATCTTTATAATGTCTCATATATTCCATCCAAGTAAAACGTTTACCTCTAAACTTTTTATATGGTGATTCATAATATTCTTGATAACGACAGAATAACATTGCACGATCATAGTCATCATCAACTTCAGCACAATAAATTTGTGGAACAATTTCTTTAACCACACCTTTAACTAATGGGTGTTTAATTTTCTTCATAACTTTTATTTTTACCAAACCAAATTATATGTGTTATTAATATTGCCAAATTAACAAATATTGTTGGGTTATTTATTATCAGATATCCATAAAATATCCACATAACACAAGCCACCGCATTCACTAATCTTAATTTCCACATTGTTTTAAATGTCATAGACACCAAGACAACTACTGAAGCAATCCACCCTAATAATTCAATCATCTTTCATTTTATTAATTTGTCTCATGATATTGATTAATGAAAAAACAGATAATGTCGCAAAAACAACGTAACCAATTATAATTAACATTTCCATATTATTTAATATTTTTTATTTTTTAAATCTTTTTTTATTTGTTCAGCATCTTTACTGTATTGTTCCATTCTCTTATCTAATTCTTCTGCCTTTTTCCTTTCTTCAGGTGTCATCTTTTTTCTAATGTTATTCATGATCATTTTTTCTTGCTGAGCGTATATTCTATTAAAGAAATTATTTATAAACCTTTCAACTGGATCTTGTCCTTTCTCATCTACATTGACAAATAAAAACCAATGCATAAATTTCCAAAATCTATACAATACCCATAAGATTAATATCCATAGTAATATTATCCCCATACGAGAATATACAAAAAATAAATGAAAAATAAAAATTAGAGAGCAAAACTTTCTCCACATCCGCAAGTGCGGCTCGCTTGGGGGTTAATCCAATTAAAACCTCTACCATTTAAACCATCGGAATAATCTAATTCGGTACCATACAGATATAGAACTGATTTTTTATCTATAATTACTTTCAACGCCTTTAAATCAACAACTTCATCCATATCCGTTACAGTATCATCAAAATCCATTGTATATGATAATCCACTACAACCGCCACCCTTAACTCCAACACGAAGATAATGGGTATCAGGGGTTAATCCCTCTTCCATCATTAATTCAATAACATGTTCAAGTGCTTTATCTGATACTGTAACCATTTTAATTATATTTTAAACCAAAGAATTCGTAATTTTTATGAACGTATTCTTCTTCTCCCGCTTTTATTGCTAAATCTTCATCTTCATAAATAGCACTAACAGGACATTCAGGTACACAAGCACCACAATTGATACAACTGTCAGGATTTATATAAAGTTGTCCTCCGGGGAACGCATCTTTACCTTGTTCACCCACTTCTGAACCTGAACCTTCAACATTTATTGGTCCGTGAATACAATCAACCGGACATGCATTTGCACATGCGGTATCCATACAATCAACACAACTACTTCCAATAATAAAACTCATAATTTATTTTTTTTTATACATGTGAAGCGTCAAAGATTATTTCCTCTAATCCTTGTTTCTTCCTATAATCGTTTATTGCAGATTTAATAGCGTCCTCCGCTAAAACTGAACAGTGAATCTTAACCGGTGGTAGATTTAATTCTTCCACTAAATCCATATTATCAATTGTCAATGCCTCATCGACGCTCTTTCCTTTTAACCATTCAGTTGCAACCGATGAAGATGCGATTGCTGAACCACATCCGAAGGTTTTGAATTTGGCATCAACTATAATATTATCTACCACTTCAATTTGTAATCTCATCACATCACCACACTCGGGAGCTCCAACCAATCCGGTACCTACGTTTGATTTAGACTTATCTAATGTTCCCACATTTTGTGGATTGGAATAATGATCTAAAACTTTTTCTGAATACGCCATATTAGTTGTTTATATGATAAATATCATCTTTTCTTTTTAAATAAATCTGATAATTTATTACCTGGTTTAGTTATTCTACCGTCATCGTCCATCATAGGAGCTCTCCACATTTCAAATGCCATCCAAAGTATTGTTCCAACAATACCAATTATAAAGTAAATCATATTTCAATAGTTTTAGATTTCCATATTTGCCACCATCGTCTTTTAGGCGCTGGTAAACATTGGGAGAATGGGTTATCACCAAATGAAACCCTATTCAAATATTTTACTGATATCATATTCATAAACACCTCTTGGTATTCTTCAGGAATTGTATCAAAATCAGCTTCAATTTTA
>Ga0214919_10002127_pt1 | contig 31541 bp, 55 predicted proteins | sample LL1503_MetaG_FD_177994 | JGI IMG/M metagenome (GOLD analysis project Ga0214919, IMG submission 177994) | Freshwater microbial communities from Lake Lanier, Atlanta, Georgia, United States - LL-1503 | ecosystem: Environmental > Aquatic > Freshwater > Lake | place: USA: Georgia | collected... | reverse complement strand
ACCTACAGTTGCTGACCATGTGGTTACATTATTTTTACTACCACCACCAGTCGCACCGGCAGTAGAAGCTCCGGCATCTGCAGTATCTTGTTCACCCAATTCTGAAGTAGAATCCAATTTGGTGTATTTTGTCATTAAACTAATTAAAAAATCAACGTCTACTTTCATATTATTCTTTTTCGGGTATTCTATCAGGGTATATCATATAATATTCATTAAGAAAACTAAATAATTCATTCTCATCAATGTCGTTATAATTTAAAAATTCATCATCATCTTCCTCATCATCATAGAATCCAAAATCTTCAGATATTAACGTATATCCAAAATCATCAGCCTCACTCATTTCAATTTTATCAAATCTGATTTCATCATCAGAATCTTCATTCATTCTAAACTTAACTTCAACTATATCTGAAGTGTGGTTTAATTCATACGATATTATTTCAATAATCTCCATGGCACATATTTTAATATAAAATATCTGAAAATCTATTAAAAGACAAACTAATTATATTTTTTGAATTTTTTAAACCAGTTTAGCGATTCTTGAATTGATTCTTTGATATCATCAACCTCATCTTCAAATTCCACATCTTCCTCAATTTCATCCATTATTTCATCAATATTGATTTCTACATCATCTGATTTATTTACAATCGCTCTACCATCTTCTTCACCCATTTCTTCAGTATAGTCAAATTTATTATCATCCATATTTTTTGCGACTTTGTATCCACACTCACTACATTCACCTTCATTCATCTGTCCTCCACATTCGTTGCACATATCTTCATACATTCCACCGCTACCGCACTCACACATCTCCTCATATAAACCACACTCAGAGCAAATTTCCTTTGATTCCTTCATGTATATTTTATTGTTGTAGGTAGATATCTCCCCCTTAGAATTAATTGTTATACCACCCTTATCGTTTGCATAATCCTGTGTATATAATGGTGTCATATTAGATTGATTTTGTCTAACCGCATAACCATCGTATAATGTCTTATGTTTATCAAGAATATTTTCTTTTTCTTCTCTGGTTAAATTCATGTAATAGTTATTCATAACTTATAAGTTTTAATATAAATATCAAGAAAGAACATTAACGTAGTGCATAAGTAATTTCTGAGAATACTTTTGCAAATACCTGTTTATGTTTTCCAAACTTAATTCTTTCTTTTGTTTTTCTAATATTTTAATAACACCATTTATCATGGCTGACTGAGCTTCGTTTGCCATTTCCAACATCTCATCAAATCTTTCTTGTTTTTCCTCACTAAAATCGTGATATGCGAATTGATGTTCTATTCTTTCCCTACCCATCCATAGATATGGTGCGGCACCAAACATATTTGTAATGCCCGACTCTTTGACTTTAATTAAGTACTCAACTAAAGTATTTGTATCAAAATTGGTAATATCTAAGTTGTTTGCTAACCACTCACTATCGTAAGCTTCATCAATTCTACTTGAATCGTCGTATGTCCAAGCATCTAAACTTGATATTAAATTTAATTTACGACCGTTTTCCCAATCAACATGTATAATATCATCGCCGCCAACATTAACTATACTCAATACCACACCTTTAAGTCCTGGTATCATGGATTCATCCTCCATAGATAATAACAATATTTTATCTCCTTTTTTTAGTTGTGGTTTAAATTCCATATTTTTTAATTTAATCTTTAACAATAAATATATTGTAAGTATTTATTATTACAATGAAAGTTTTAATTACAGAAAGTCAGTATAAAACAATATTAGTAGAAACTTCAAGAAAACAAATTAATATTGATTTATCTAAACTTAAAAAGTTCGCTGAAGATGTTGTTGGTAAATTCCAAGAAGATAGTGGAATGCAATTTAAGATGTTATTTACATGGGGTGCGGCCGTTGGTGGAATTATCGTACCATTAAATGATTATATTGAGAAGGGAAATTTTAATCTAAATTCGTTTCAGGCGACATCAATATTAATCGCAACTGCTGCAATTCTATTTGGAGAAAACACAAGAACTGTTAAAAAATTACTATCTAAAATTAAAGAAGACGGTGTTCAGGATACGTTTGAACAAGTTTTAACCAAGGGAAAAGAATTAAAACAAGCTTTTTTGGATTTTATTGAGAGCTTAAATGTTACGGTTTATACCATGACAAACATTATGAGTTATGCTTTTTTAATTCCTATTCTACCTATTCTTTGGGAGGTTTCACAATCGGGAGTTGACGTTAAAGATGTTAAAGATATTGCAACAAGATTATTGGCATTTGGTTTGACTTCAGTAACTGGCGTTACGTTAAAGAAATTAATAACCGCAATACTTAAAAGGTTTAGATAACTTATCTTTTTGCAATTAGGATTGCACTAACAACTCTCTCCTTAGCCTCGTCACTTAATGTTTTGTTCTTACGGAAAAAATCTCTAACAATCTTCTCAAAAGGTTGTTTTCTTATTTTGGATAATCTCTTAAATCCTGCAACCTGAGCATCAATCTCATGTGGTTGCAAATAATATTTCTCAGGGTCGGTTTCATCTTTGGGTCTATCAATACCACGTTCAGCTTGTATCAAATGTTGTAGTTCATGTCTAACCAACTCATTTAATTCACCAATTAAATCATAATAAGTTTCAGGAAAAAATTTGGGGTTATATACAACGTGTATTTCAAGGGTATCATTGTCATCGTAATAACCACCATCCAACTCAAATCCCTCAATATTCTCGTCCTCATCTATTTTAACTTCCATAGTGAAGTCAGTATTTAAACCTGGAAAATTATAAGTCATTTCATCACTAATATCTTCAGGTAAAGCGTATTCTCCTTCACCTTGCTTAAAAACTTTAATGATATCTTGTACTAACTTTCTAACAATACCTTTTTTCTCTGATGTACCTTCGTTTATTTTTTGCATATCGTAATATCTTTTACCTGTGAATCTAATTGACGTTAAAACCGGAGTATCCTCAATACTAAAATATCTTAATACCCCCCATATTTCATTCTCAAGTTTGGTAGCTGTGTAATACAATCTATCTTTAATCTCAAATGAGTTATCAAGGTCTGGAATAAAATCATCAAGTTGTGGTGGAGTAATACTTAAAACTGAAAGATTAATCCCAACGTAATTCTTTGGTTCACCCATATGTCGTAATTTCACATCACCAATTATCTTAAATTTGAACTCTATAACCGCATCCAAGTTAACACCACCCATGATTGGACCTTCATATTGGAAAACTTTATCTCCAATAAAACCATTAATCATGTCATAAAGCACTTTTTTATCCATATCATCTATAAATATACAAACTATTTAATTAAAAAATATTTTTTTGTTTCAGGTGAAATATATATCTTTGTATCTATGGCAGTAATAATAAACACAAAACAAGAAGTAAAACCACCTAAATTTGAAAGAGTTTATGAGGATGACGAATGTATCTCTATTTGGAAATATGACCTAAATAAGTTCAAAAATGGTCCTATTGACGTAGAATATAAGTATAAGAGAGGTTATAAACACCCTTCTCTTAATCAGAAAAAATTCTTAAAGGATTTTGTTGTGGAAGAAAAAAAGAAATTAAGAACGAAGTAATCGTATTCTTTCTTCAATTACCATTTTAAGTTTTTGTAATTCTTTTAACTCATTATTAAGCCCTTTTTTACCTTCAAAAAGGGGCTTTTTTGATTTGTTTTCAAAAATATTAGGTTTAACTTCTGCGATATCTCTAAGGTCCCAATCATCAACTTCGGTATCATTAGTATCCTCATCAATTAATTCACCATCATAATAACTCAAATCATCATTATTATTAAACATATCACGAACAAAATTTTGATTATATGCGGTATACTTTAAATCCCACCATTCTGTGTAATACTTTCTACCTGTAACTCTAAAACTCAAATTAAACATCTTAGGTTTCGGAATTATTAAATTTCCATCAATATTATCCTCATTCAAAATAAAAAGTTCAGCAAAAAAACCTATATCTTCATATTCAACATCTGTAAATCCGAATTTTTTTAATATAGTAATAATATCATCAAAAGTACCTGTATCCTCATATACTGTCTCCATGTCGTCATAAGTAAGGCCCTCACTAATAAATTGTTCCAATATCATTTTTAATATACTCTCAGGTATATTCTTATATGGTTCTTTTAACTTCATACAAATAAATATAGCCTAAATAAAAAAACCACCTATAAAGGTGGTATTTCTTCATCATAGTTTAATACGATGGGTTTGTTATCATACATATATCTTTCACCAAGATTGGAGGCATTTACGAATGTGGTTTCATTCAAATCTCTAACACCATACCCGTAATGTATGTGACCACAGGCATGAATTTTTGGTTTAACCTCCATAATTCTATTCAATAAATCTTCACAACCAACTCTAATACCTTGTACAGTATCATCTAAAACACCAAATACTGGTCCATGTGTTACAACAATGTCGGCATTGCCAGGAATTAATTTCCATTTTTCGGCAATTTTTTCTCCTCTTGGAACATTAAATGCCCAATCGTAAAACTCAGGTTGCCAAGGGCTACCGTAAATTTTAATCCCATCAATCTCAACCATTTCATCTTGAAGATAGATAACTCCATGAGGAATGGCAATACCAACCTCATTACTTTTTCTAATCTTCTCAAATCCAAAATCGTGATTACCTGCAATAAAGATTTTATAGGTGTAAGGTAAATTACTAAACCATTCTGTGAATTGGTTAATCTCGTCAATTCTACCAACATTACTAACATCACCACAATGTATAATCATCCATCCACCAGGTAAATCCTTTGTTAATTCATTATGTTTTCCATGAGTGTCGCTTATAAATGTTATTTCTCTTTTCATCTTACAAAGATATTTATTTTTAATGAAACTATCAAATTTTTTTGAGGACGATAAAATAGAATGTTCCAACTGCGGTTGGAGTTGGGATATTGAAGATACCGAACCTAAAGACAGGTACGTTTGCCACAAGTGTGGTCATGACAATACTGAAGAATATGAAGATTAACTGATATCTTTTTCTTTATCAAAATCCAAAAAATCTTCACCCTTATAATTAAGATGTTCTTTTTTCATTATGTCAAAACCTCTTACCCAAAGATAAGAAATTATAACCGTAATAATAAACATTACTAAGAATACTTTCCACATATTATAAATTTTTTAATTTTAGTCCCACCATCCACGAGCACCAGTGCCATCAAACCAATCATCCCATTCATTAATAAAAGGACTATATTTGGATTTATCTTGTCCTTTGAATATCTCCCAAAGTTCCGCCCACTCTTGTTCCTCTATTTCACTAGCTCTTGCATATATTTTACTATTATGTTCTTTCTGTTCCGGTGTTTTATTATCAACTAATTCAAATGAGTCGGGGTGAGATTCCGAGGATTTAAATTCAAATGGTTCTATAAACAATTCACCAAGTTCTTTTTCGGCCATTTCAATATGATAAACCCCTTTCACATTATTTATAATCTCAATAGCTCTTCTCATCTTTGCAACTTTTTTAAGACGGGGCACATCAACTTCAAGACCTTTTGTTTCAAGATTATCGGACATCTCTTTTAGACATACTTTTAACATATCCATAGTGAAAGAATAGTCCCACCACCTGAAATTCCAAATTACTTTTCTAAAAGTCCAAAAGTTTTTTAAAGATTTTATAAATTTTTTCATAACTTATTTTTTATAAAGATAGTAAAAATTATTCAAAAACACTAAAAGTTCCTTCTAAAGAATTATAATGAAAGTGAACTGACTTACCATCCGCTCTCAAAAAAGTCCAATCAACTTTATTAACATCCTGAGTTAAATATGGTAAATCCATAGGACCAAATTTAGTATACTCAGGTAGTGTTCTAATATACTCAACCAAGTTTTCTTTTTTATTTTTACTAACCACCGTAACAGGTTTTTTAATTGGAGTATCTTTAACAACGGGTTTTACGGGTTCAATCACCGGGATAACCGGTGCTACAACAACGGGAGTGTCTATCTTAATTAACAATTTTGGTGTGTCAATTACTGACACAGATTTTGTTGTATCAATTGCATTATATACAGGTTCTTTTCTACCCGTAATATTGTCATATTTTTCTGCGCAATAATTAAAAAATCTATCAATATAACTTTTATTTGGCTCATACTTGGAGTTATTGTTATATGAGTTAAAGATAATCATAATGTAAATTAATAAACTAATAATTGCAACAATAAAAAAATTATTTTTTAGATTATCGTATCTATGTTGGTCTTTGGCATCCATACCTCTATCTAACATTCCATCCCAAATTACCTTAGAAATTTTAGTTTTTTCACGTTTTTTGTTCCAACCATCGGGTTTTTCGTAGGTAAATGGTTTAACTGATACCTCCGTAATCGTTTTTTGTTCTATAGTAGGGGTAATTTCGGGTGTTTTTTGTTCTATTTTGGTTGGTTTTTCTACAATTTCTGTTGTTTCTTCAACCACTTTATCAGGTACTGAAATAGGTTTTTCGGTAGGTTTATCAATCATTTTATCAATAAAAAGTCCCTCAAAAGAACTAAACCAACTATCATCTTTAGATTTTTCAAGTTCTTCGGTAGTAGTTGTTGTAGTAGATTCTTCAACAACAGGTTCTGGAATTGATATAGGTATGTTAACTCCCAATTGAGACATCATTTCAATTGCCAGTTTAAGTTTTTCTTCATTACTTAATCCAATCATTAAATCTTTTAAGTCAGATTTAAGTTCTTCTTGATATATTTGTTCCGGTTTTTTTAACATTGGTTTCTTATTTGTATCCATTTGACTAATCTTTTGTAAAATAATAGTAAAAAAAATTAACCCGTCAAAATTATTAACGGGTCAAATTTAAAATTAATATTTTTTTTAATTACGATAATAATTTATAAAATTTGTTGAATTTTTCAATTCTATCATCAATTCCGTTTAGGCCTCCATTAACACATTTGGTAACACTTTCTACAACATCTTTGGTTGCCCCCGCATCACATTTAATTAGACAATTTTTTTGGAAGAACCAAGCCGCTGATGATAAAGGATATTTAGTGGCAACTAAATCAGGATTACTGACACAGTCCTCATTAACTGACTGAGAAAACGAAGTATAGTTATCTTTACCGGTAAGTTGTATATACCCTCTGCCACGGAATTTATACCCTTCTTTAGTTTCTTCAACTCCATTACCCATTCTACCGCCATATACTTTTGAGGCAATTTTTTCAGGTTGCTTTTGATACTGTTCCGCTAATGCTTGAGTTGGAAAGTATTTACCAAAAGTTCCCAATAGTCCTTTGGCACTATAATTTAAGTTTTCTTGAACTAATGTAAAATTACCAGATTCGTGGGAACATTGAGCCAAAAAATGTGCCAATCTTAATGGCGTTGATATGTTAAATTTAATTGCTGTTTCAGGTATTTGAGTAATAACATTATCAGGTATTACACCCTTTAATTTATTTAAATCAAATCCCCCTCTAACCGCTCCTGTTTGTTCTGACATAGTTTTTTAGTTTTTCATGGTTTATTACCATAAATACTTCAAAAACTATAAAATTGACTTCACATATTTCCAAGTTTTTCTAAAATATATATCTTCATTCATCCTAGCCTCAATTTCCATGGGATGACAATCGTAGTCAAAATATTTTGCCAAAACACCATAATCTCTTCTAACAGGCTGTAAATAATGGGTATATTCGTGAATAACAGTTGTCACCAAATCTTTAATATTATCACAATTATTGTAAAAAATTGTCATTTTATTACAAATACAGTTAAATTCCCCATATCGTTTATCACCTTTTAATTGTTTTTTAATTGATACTTGGAATCTATACTTTCTACGATTATTAACTCCAAGATTGGTTGAGCACCACTCTAATGTAGTCATTACAATATTACGAATCTCCTTTTTAGGTAATTTGGTTGTCTTTGTATTTAGTTTCATAAAACAAAGGTATGAAAGTTTTTTGATTTGACAAAAAAATATTACCTTAGCGTAGAAATAGTAAAAATACGAAATAATTATAGGTATGGATAAGTTATTAAATGAAATAAATAAGATTAGAGGTATCATGGGTGATACTTTAGAAGAAGGGGTTAGTGAGACACATATTAAAAAAATTAAAGATTTATTGAATTTTAACGATATGTTAAGTACATCCATGACGAATAATTTGAATAAGATTATTGAACTGAGCGATGAAAAAATTATTGATTTTGATTTGATGGAGAGGGGACTTACAAAAGTTTTATTAAAAAAAGGAAACAAAAGAAAAAATGTTTTAGAATATTTTAAAAATATTTTGAACTCATTAAAGACAAGAGAAAGAGGAATTTACAATGTTGAGCCGGAAAACGACGATTACGAATTTGAACCTGAAGAACCATCCATTGTTCCAAAAAAAATATACAAAAGAGAATTATACGGATTACAGGTTGAGTTATTAAAATTACAGGAATGGTTACAAAGAACTGGGAAAACAATTATTATCGTATTTGAAGGTAGAGATTCCGCAGGTAAGGGCTCCACAATTAAAAAGTTTGTTGAGAATATGAACCCAAGAGGATATAAAGTTATTGCACTTGGAATCCCAACATCTAAAGAAAGAAAAAATTGGTGGAAAAGATATGAATCTCAAATAGAAAAAGGTAAAATAAATTTATTTGATAGAAGTTGGTATAATAGGGGTCTTGTAGAACCCGTTATGGGTTATGGTAGTGATGAGGAATATCAAGAATTTATGGAAGGAGTGGAAGATTTTGAAAACGCATTGGTTAAAGATGGTGACTTCTTATTTAAATTGTGGTTTTCTATTGATAAGGAAACTCAAGCAAAAAGATTTGAAATGAGACAAAATTCACCTTTAAAATATTGGAAATACTCTCCAAATGATTCCAGAATGCAAGATTTATGGGATAGATTTACCGAATTTAAGGAAAAATTATTTGATAAAACATCAACTTTAAATCATCCTTGGGTTATTGTTGATTCTGTTGATAAGAAAGTTTCAGGTCTTAATGCTATCAGATATGTTTTACATAGTATACCTTATGATGGTAAAAATGATAATTTATTAAATAAAGAATATCCGGAAGCACTGACAATACTTAAACCAGGAAAATAATTAAGCTATTGGAGTTGGTGGTTTTGAGGATGTACCATCAACATAATCATTATAAATAGTTTCCGCCAATTCTCCATCTGTACCCCAACTTGAGGATTTAATCGCGTTAAAAAATGATTTACTATCACTGTTCTTTAATGAGTTAATAATTTCATCATAATTATAAGTTTCTCTACCATTAATTAATGAAGTAACAGTTGCCTTTATACCATCTTCTTTTGTTGGATAGTTTTTAACACATTCAGAATTACAACAAGTTGTTTTAACACCTTCTAATTTTTGTTTAGAATTAAAAGGATTATTTTTACAAGTACCTCCTTCGGCTCTTCTCCAAGAATACATCATAAGTTTTGTTTTGGTATTCCAAGAAGCTCCGATTCCTTCCAAAACTTTTTTATAAAAATAATCATCGGATGATGTAATGCCTGCCGAAGATGGGTTAATTGACTCTGAAGAATCTTCATCTGAAGTTTCCGAAGTATCGTCACCTAATTCTGGTATATACTCACTAAAAAATTCTTTTAATTTTTTTACTGTATCTGTTTCTAATATTTTATCAGAAGCAATTTCAAAAAAGTGTTTAATATCGTATAAAAGATTTTCATTAATCGCGCTTTCATTTATATTAGATAATTCTTTAATCCTTTTAATCTCCTGTATCAGTTTTTTGTCCATCTTCTTTTTTAATATAAATATCAACAGATAAATGTTTTTCCAAATTCATTAAATACATGTCTAAAATTATGGCACATATATACCACTGAATATTATTGAATATTTGTGATTTATTATTATAAGATAAGTAAAGTTCTAAGGCAACATTAAACATAAGAGTACATCTGTATAATATGATGATAATTCCAAAAATGAATTTTAATAGTTTTGACATATTTATAGTTATTATGAACAAAGATAATTTAAAATTACTAATAAGACAATTTTTACAGGAACATAAATCTGTAGAAATCCTACATGAGGACGAATACGGTTCCGTAGAATCAACTGACTATGAAGTTAATGATATGTTAACTGAAGCTGAATATAAAGGTAGAAAAGTTCAGTTGGGTAAGATTATGCAGGGTGATGTTAAAAAATCCAAAGTCTATGTTAAAAACGATAAGGGTAAAGTCGTTAAAGTTAATTTTGGGTTTGGTGGTAAATCAGCTCATGGTAAAAGAATGGTAATAAAAAAGAATAACCCTGAAAGACGTAAATCTTTCAGGGCTAGAATGAACTGTGATAACCCAGGACCTCGTTGGAAACCAAGATATTGGGCTTGTAGAACGTGGTAATTATCCTCTCATTGGTAATCCTATTTGTAATAGTTGGGCTTGATTTTCGTTGTATTGTGTATCTAATTCCTGATTAATTAATCTTAATTCGTTTTCATCGGATAATTGTATAGGTGGTTCTATAACATCATCGTATCTGATTTTTCTTTCGTAATTATTCATATGCAACCAATTTTCTTGTTTTTCTTGGTCTTCTATAGATAATAACTCCCAATTTGAAACTTTATCTTCTTTATTAAATTCGTTTCTGAATATACTCATTATTTCGTATGGAAGGTTTGCCTCCATAGAATCAATTCTCTTATCAATTATATTCCAAAAAGAAAGTTCTCTATCGTCATAATCAGAAATTTGATAATATCCTGCAACTTTATTACCTGTGATTTTATCAATCGCATAAATCAAAATACCTCTTTTAGCATATTTGTAGAAATAATCTGGTTCGTGTTCAGATGCTGTGCACCACTTTGTATTTGCACCGTATTTCCTCGAGGAGTTCCATGACAGTGGTCTTAATACCAACCAATCTGATGACTCGTATAATTTTATAACTTGTTTCTCAATATCTTTATCTATTAATTTTAATTCCGATAGAGATATTTGTAACCCTAAATCCTCAAAAGATTTATACGTGCTTAAATTATTATTAGTAATTAAATTTCTCTCATTTAACTCAATAAATTTATTCATGATGCGTAAATCTGAAGTCCCGATATAAGAATCAAATACTTTAAATAACATTAACAATTCTAAAGTTGATAAGTCATCGTAATTAAGATAAACATCGTAAGATTCTAACGCTAAAATAATGTCTTTTCTACTATGGTTATCTTCGGTTTTACGTTTTATTAAATTCACCATCAACTCAGTATACTTTGGTTTAGGTATTATCTTATTAATAATATCTATGATATTAAAATTTAGTTTTGGGTTTTGTTTTTTTAATTCCTCAATTCTTGACATACAATTATTTTTTAAATCTTTTTAATGCGTTTTCAGTTATGAAAATATAATCACTTTGTTTGAATTCATCAAGCGTGCGTGAGTTAGTATATGACATTGCTGACTTCAAATAGTCGGTAAAGTTATCCACCCATGTTTGCAACTTATAATCAACACGATTTGACTTTGTAATACCCTCAGACGTTTTAATAACCCCTCTGTTCCACTTTCTCTGTACTTCCTTGGTACTCATACCTCTAAACGATTTATACATGTATTTCCTTAAAAAGGGGTAATATTCCCAAATATGTTCAGCATTATCTTTAGACAATTTAATTTTATTAAATAATTTGGTTTGAGAACATGATTCTAAAGTTTTATTCAAGATTCCACCAATCATAACATAATCGGCACCTATTGCCAATGCTTTTATAATATCATCAAAATTTCTAAATCCTCCATCCGCTACTATTTTTGAGTTATATTCATTATCTAACACAATTTTTCTACAATCCTCAATTAAAGATGCCATAGGGTAATGAACTCCTGTGTTCGCCGATGTCAAACATGCACTCCCGCCACCAATACCAACTCTAATATAATCAACTCCAAGTTTTGCATAATGTTTAAATGTTTCAGGGTTTGCAATATTCCCAATCATTAGCTCGTGCTTATCACTATATCTTAACTCAGAAAACTTTTTACACATATTGTATAAATGTTCCATATGACCATTAGCCACATCAACAAGAATTCTTTTTCTATCGTTCTTACCGTAATATTTAGCTTCATATATTTTTAAGAAATTATCAAATTCCTGTAACGATATTGACTCAAAACATCTATCATCCCACACAGGTTCGTTTCTCGGAGTACAGACATTAATGCCTGCTTCTTTATAGATGTTAAAATTATTTCTATCTATTACCGTATCCATAGGTGCGGTGAACAAAGGAAGCATCCCATTATGAATATACGGGTTTACCTCTTTTCTACTTTTAATAGTGCTAATAGTTTCAGGCACTATTGTGATGTCATTAAAGTCAAATTTTTGTCTCATATATAGTTTTAATTTAAAATAAAATACTGAAAGTTTTTGTGATGATGTATTTGGCAACATTAAAACAGGTCATTATAATCACTATCGCCAAACCGGCAATGAAACTGAATAATCCCGTATAAAACATGATTAACCCTACCTTCATTAAACCTTTTTTCATAAAAAATATTTATTGGTTTAAACAAAAGTAAGAAAAATATTTGAAATAAAAAAACCCCAACTAAAATTGGGGTTTAAATTATCTTCCTTGTCCTTTATAATCTTTCGGTCTAGGATTGTGTTTGTTAAATGCTTTTTTAGCGCTTCCTTTTTTTCTTTTACCGAATGTCACTTTTCTTGAATCTAGTGAACCTTTTGCCTTTGCCATTTATTCAAATTTAATGTGAACAAATTCTCCAATTGGGCCTGAAGCTTTAAGTACATAAGGTGCACTTGCCAACTCAGGTATTGCCCTCTTTAAAGAATTATATGTGTTTATTGCTTTATGCTTACATAATTGTAGATTACCTGTACCATCATCATTATTCCCCATTACAACGTCATCATACTCGTTTAATTCCTTCCAATGACTCTTATTTTCGTTATTATCCATACGCCCTGCGGGCATCTTAGATGTTGATGCATCTATGGTAATTTTATTTATTTTACCTCCACTTTTAATATGACTTCTAATTCCTTCTAAAAATGACGCTTTCTCCAAATTTCTTGGATTACCAGCATTTTCATCAAAAAAGTCACCAATATTGTATATTTTAGGTAATTTTAACATATTTTGAGACATTCCAAAGTCCTCCATATTAATTGGTTGTCCGTGCATAGAAACCTCCAAACTAATACCATATTCCTTACCCATCTTAAATGTTGACTGTTGAAAATAAATTCTATCACCAGGTTTTGGGTCTTCAATTGTCGTTAATCTACCTTCAACACCATCATGAAAATCAGTACCAATAATAAATCCACCTAAAGTAGGTGCCTCAAATTTTTGAGAATAAAATATAATTGGAATCAAACTACCAAAGTTTACAATAGCTTTGTTTTTATTATAAACTTCTTTACCATAAGTTATTCCGTTTTGCATTTTTTTGTCAAACTCAAGTCCTTTTAATTCTTTTCCTTTAATTTCGGGAATATCAATTTCTTTTGTATTTCTAGTCCAAACTGCAGATATTTCTTTTGTACTTGGAAACTCAATCATTAAATTAGGTGATAAATCACCTTTTGATTTATCGGCAAGATACATTTTACCATCATTCACATAGAAATGGAAACCTCCCAAAGTAAAATACTTACCAGGTGATGACGCTCTATCTTCTTCTTCCTTAATGACACGTTTAACGATTCTCATTAAGTCACTCTCTTTAAGTTTTATAATTTTTTTCATATGAAGTATTCAACTTATAAATATATCAAATGTGAGGAATATTAATATTAACTAACTTGTAAAAATATAATAAAAATGAACTTCTTTTTCCAACGGGAAATATTTTTCATAATCACTAAACTTATATACTTCATCTACAGTATAATTAATAACCTTACTGTTTGGTAAAGTATGATTATATTTTGCAATTATGTTAAACGTAATGTGGTCAGCGTAGCTTTTTTCAGATATCTCAACATCTTTTAACTCAAGTTTTAATATGTTTTCAGGATAATGTTTTTTAATTTTATCTAAATGATGTTTAAAAGCATTCATAATTATTTCAAATCCTTCTTGCTTATCCATAACGAAAAATTATTGAGTAACTGTTGTAGTGGTAGTTGTTGCATCGTCAGAAGGGGTATAGTTATTATTAGAAGGTTTAGCTTTAACATCCTCTTCAGAAGACATACTCCAATTACCATCGTCAAATGTGAAAATAATTTTTTTATTGTCTTTAGTAATTGTTGCAATTTGTTTTTTAGAATCAAGCACGGGTGTTGCTGGTTGGGTTGTTCCAAAAACTTTTTTATACCAATCATTAAAACTTTTATCACTAAAAGTATGTGATGATGGTAATAAATCCACTTTTTCTTCAGGAAACTTTAATGTGTTTAATGGGTCTGTTGCTGAAATATCGTCAGTGTCTGATTTAACATTAACGTCCGTGTTATCAGGTGCGGTTGGTGTAACGGGTGTAACGGGTGCTTGAGGTCCAAAGTCAAATTCTGAAAATTCTGATGCTTTTTTAGTGTCCTCCCATTTACCACCTGCAGGTTTTTTAGTAATATATGTGTCTTTAGTTATAGTACCTTTAGTAATTAAACCCGAAATATCACTTAATTTTATGACACCACTTTTTGTTCCACTAGTCCAATAAACATATTCATCATTTGAACCAACAGTACTAGTACCCTTATTAGAATTTGTCTCGTCAGTATATTTTTTACCGTAAGTATCCCAAGCTTTTTTAGTTTGAGCTCTAAATTTTTGAAAACCAAAATTAGGTCTTCCACCTACAACATATTTTGTTCCTGGGTTTTTAATTGAATCCGCCCATCCTTTTGGAAATTGTCCATCCATCCATGTTTGAAACTTTCCGATTTCATCTGGTGTTGTTGGAGGTGTCGGAGTTGTTGATTGCTCAAATATATTTACTTTATATAAATTGCTAATTCTGTTTTTTTCAGATTCTGTTATTATAAATCCTCTTTTCATATTATATTATTTTAGTTGTGTTATAATATAAATATACTTTAGTTATAAAAAAATTATATTTATAAAAATGAAACAAATGTTAGAACATTTACTTAATGAAATACAAAGAGAAGAGTTATCTCTTCTTTTTGGTGAAGGTAGTAAAATTAAAATAGACTCTGTTTCATATTCTACAAATAATAAAAATTATGTAATACATTCTACAGTTTTTGTTAATAACATTGAAGAATCGGTAGAATCATTTCCTGATGGATTAGATTTCCTAATTTCTGAAGGATGGAAATACACGGGTTTAGATGATAAAATCACCATTGTCAATAGAATTGATATTCTTTAGGATACTCTAGCAAAAAATCCTGTTCCTGGTGCCGCCTCTCTAAACATACTATCAAACCCTTCAGGTAATTCTGGATTTGTATTTTGCATGTTAATAAATTTAACATTATTTAATCTTAAAATAGATTGTGGTAATGATTTTAACGATGGATTTTGTGGTAATGATAAGAAAGTTAATTTTTGTAATTCACCAATTTCTTCAGGTAATTCTTTAAGACAATTTGTTAGCATTAAGGAATCCAAATTTTTGAATTCGCTAATAGACGGAGGAATTATTAATTCCAAACCATCTTTTGATTTGTTGTTAAACATAAATGCATTAATATCTTTAGGTAAACTATCAAATAAATCGTCAAAACCATAAAGAGCTGCGAATTTAGCGATAGGCCCGTTAGGATACTCAACCTCAACTTTTTTACCTGAAATGCCACCTGACGCCAACTCAGATGCAAATTTACCTTTTAACTCTTTTTTCAATACTTTTAACATTGGGGTATTTAATAATGAAATATCCTCAGAAGATAGGTCTTTAACGTTGGTTGATTTTATTTTGTCAATCTGTTTGCTAATATAATATTTTAATACTTCAGGTTCAGATTGTTGTATCATTGTACTACTTAATTTCATCCCCAACGAAATATACTTCTTTTTAAGAGGTACAATTAAATTTGAATATTGTTCGTCTGATAATCTAGGACTTTTATATTCTAACCACATTTCAACTTCTTCAGGAGAATCAAACGACTCCATTGGGTTTTCACCAACTCTTGCTTTTTCTACTTTTCTAATTAATTCTCTTTCTTCTTTTGTTAATGGATTTGGAACAAAAAGATTTTCTAATCCTTTTAATTTAGGAACTTTGGCAGCTATTTCAGACCAAGGCATATTAGTTGAGCCACCAAATCTACCTGTATTTGATTTATCCGCCATCGCCTTTCCTCCATCTGGGTCAACTAAAATAACCGAAGCAAAATTTAAATCATTAAAATCCATATCTTCATCTATAACATAATATAAAGTTCTTTCATGACCTAATCTGTAATTATAATACATATTTCCTTCACCTTCTCTACTTGTACACCAACTTCTACCATTTCTTAATTTAATACATTGGTCTTTTGTTTTTGGTGCAAATATTTTAAGATTATTTTGGTCATATACCAAATCAATATTTGATATATCAGCTCTTTTGGTTTCAGCACCACCTTTTTTTGCTAAAATTGAATCAATTAGGTGTTCAAATTCGGAAAAACTCATCTCATCAACCCTTTTAGTGTCTGCAGGAATATCATTTAAAATATCCATGTAAGAACTAATATAAAACAATATTTGGTCAGGTGTTAAATTAGGATTCTCAGATTTAAATTTTTCACCCAATTTTTTAGTGATTAATTTACCATAAAGGTCATCTATCATTTTAACTAAATCTAAAAATGCGTATTTTGTTACATCTTTTTTTGCAGCTGGTAATAATGATTCTATTTCTAAAAATCTTTTAATATATTTTTTTAATAATGTATTCTCAACCCCTTTCATTTCTCCTCCCTTCTTGAAATGAGTAAAAATATCGTCAATATTTTTATTGGATTGTTTTTCGGATAATGCACTTTTTAATTCATCGTAGGAATATTTCATAATATCCCTTTTATCTGCCGGTAAACCAGATTTAATTTTATCAAACAAATCTATATTAGCAACTATTATTTCAGGAGTATCCTGAGTAGTGCTACCCCATTTATTTAACAATAATTTTTTAACCTTATCGGATACCTCATTGATGAGGGTTGTTTTTAATACGCTTAGTAATTTCACTATAATATTATTTTAATATAAATATATGGGATTTAATAAACATTACATTCTGTACACGTTAAATTCAAATCCTGTGTACATAGAAACAATTTCACTAATGTCTGAGGAACGACTTGGAAATTCTTTTAATATTACACCAACAAAATAAGCAGGAGTATCTTCAACCCACTCGTCGCTTTCGTTAAGTTGATTTCTTGGGAGTACTTCAATTTCTTTAACGACAATACTTAACTCGGGATATAGTATATCAAATATTTGTTGAACCGTTTCTTTATTCACACATAAAATATATAGTATTTTATATATAAACTAAATGAATTTTTAATTTATATTGTAATAAGTTGGATTTATTCCAACAGTACCGGCTAATTTTTTTAATTCTTCAACAACATTTAGATTTTTACTTAATTCTATTTGTAATTGTTTTTGTGTATTTCCATCTACTGCGGCGCGCCTATCAAAAATAGTTTCATCCACTTCTTTTTTAAGGTGTTTTAGGTCTTTTCTGAAAATATTTAATATCCCACGTTTTTTTGCGTTATTAATTGCATTATCAACACCAGTTCTGTTTCTTTGAGTCAAATTAATAAAAAAAGACGCATAATCGGGACTTGAGGCATATTGTTTTGAGTTATTATTTATCGGTTCTGTCGTTGTTCCTTGTTCAGAAATGTATTGTCTTTTGGTGGCACTCTCATGTAGATTTAATATTCTACTTTTCTCCTCGTTATTAACTTCAAATATATTTTTAATCATAAAATTATTTTTTATTGTACTTTGATTTTAGAAATTTATCCAATGGTAAATCACTATCTTTAATTGGAGAATATTCTTTTTCGCTATCTTTATCCCATCTTGTTCCAGAACCAATTCCTACACTACCCATTTTATTTTTTTTCATAGACTCTTTAAATTTCATTTCATTTTCAAATCCCTCTAAGTCGTCAGAATCTTCATCGTCTTCAATATCAAATCCGTAATCTTCAATACTATCATCATCATCAGATAATGATGGTTCATCTTCTAATGGAGTATCAAATTCTTCAGGTTCTAAATCTTCATGATTTTCTTTTGCTAAATATCTTTGCTCAAGCAACATGTTAGCTTGTTGTGTTTTTCTTATTTTAGTTTGACTTCTTACCATAATAGTTTTATTAATAAATATACGATAAAATAAAAAACCCTTATATTAAGGGTTTTATTTAGTTAGTTTATCAATAACATTAATTATTTCGGATAATGCAAACCATATGGCTGCAAATCCAAATTCTTCATTAAATAATGCAAAACAAGCCGTTAATCTTAGTAAAACTATCATAAAGTAAGTAAAATTGAACTTTTTCATACTTTATAAATATATTTAACTCAATAAACGATTAATTGTATTCATAACCTGAATCTGTTGATTTTGAAGTTCTTGAATTTTTGCAAGTTGAACTTTACTTAATTCAATATCCTGACCTTTGATTTCAGAAATTTGATTTCCAATTCTTGTGTGTTGATTTAGTAAGTTTCCGTACTGTTGAGCTTTTTGTTCTGTTGTCATATTATTTTTTTGATTCTACACTTGACACAAATTGATATCTTACGCCTTTATACCTAAAATAATCCTTTGAGTTGTGATTTTCGTTTATTTCCCAAATTAAAGTGGGCCCATCTTGACCTTCAATAGGCCTCATGGTGGCTTTTTTATCTTTAAACTTAATATATCCTTTGATTTCTCTCATATAGAATGTTTTTATAAACATAATTTTTTATTGGAAAAAATAAAGGGATAAGAGTAGCGAATTCTTATCCCAATTTCGGAACATAACTGCTCCGGTCCTAAGTGGGGTTCTTACCCCGACAAATTTTAAAAATCTATTCCCTCAACATGGACAGGTAATCCGATATTTGGTTCCCAATTTTGTTTAATATATTCCATAACTCTCATCATAGAATCACCAGGATTACCCATTCCCTCAACAAGTATTTCATCTTTTTCTTGTGATGTTGTTAATCTTAGTTTATTTCCGGCTTTAAAGTACCCAAACCCAAGACCATCTTCATCAATTATATTATTCACTTGAAATATTTGGAATACGGTACCTCCGTCTTCTTCATCTCCAAGTAACATAATATCGTTATAATCAAGTAATCCGCTACTTATTAATCTTGACATAGATTCATTGGACAAAATAATTTCTTCAGCTGCGTCTGAGAATTCTTTTTTAGGTTCAAATTTTTCATCAGGATTGTTAAGTATGTTTTTTTCCTCATCAGTAAGAGAATCCATTCCAAATTCACTTATCTTATCAAGAATTGCATCCACCATTCCTTGATTCTCAAATCTACGTTGTTCCTCAATAACTCTTTTGGTCAATCTATCCATTTGACCTTCAGTCAATATTATATTCTTTTTTCTCATAGTTTTTTATTATAAATATAAGAAATATCATTTAAATAAACATATTTATAATTATGAAAAAGTTTATGTCAATTGAAGAAATGAATATAGTACCCAAGAAAAAAATTGGGAGTGGTATGGAACATGATGTGTATCCAAGTACTAATCAAGATGTAGTAATTAAAACTATATCCTCAAGATTTGGAAAAACATTACCGAAAATTAGAATGGCTTGGGTTAATTTATTTCAGGAGCATCCAGACATTTTTCCAAAAGTAATAAAAGTATCCGAAAAATATGTTGTATTAGAAAAATTAGACACTAATAAAGCAATGTCTGAATACCTAACTTTAGATGGTCTATTAAAAGAAAATAGGGAAATATGGGAAGGTGATTTTGCATATACCTTATTTCTCATATATGAAGATTCTGATAAAGATAAATTAACTGCAATTGATGAACATTTTGAAAAAATGGGCGAAAAAGCTTATAATTTATATAGTAAATGGAGAGATTTAATATTAAAGTTTTTAGATATTATGCCTCATGATTATTATTCCGATTTACATGTTGGTCAATTTGGTTACTCAAAAGATGGTACATTGAAAATATTAGACTTCTAATTAAAAACCCTCCATAAAGGAGGGTTAATTTTTTTAAATTAAAGCTTGATAAGTTTCATAACCAACCACGCCATCATTATCTATTTGTAATGCTTCTTGAGCCTTTATAACGGCGGCTCTTGTTCCTTTTCCGTAGATACCATCACATTTTTCTATATCCGCCTTACAACCTTCAATATCCTGAGTAATTGTTAATCCATCGGCATATCCGGCAATAATTAATCTATTTTGTAACTCTTTAACTAAAGGCCCACTAGCCCCAAGACCCATAACTTTTTTCTTTTTAATAACTACATCCCAATCATCATCACTATCATTCACATATCCTGTAGTTTCTTTTCTGGTTGTCTTATAAAATGAAAAAATCGGTTTTGTTCCATCCCAACTCCATTCACCTCTACGATAATTATTATCACTACCCATGACATCATTATCAAAACTACGCAAAATATAAGTTCTTCCATTTTCTGTCACCGTAAGAGTTTCCCAAGTTTCATCGTCATTTTCTGCAGGTTGTGGGTCAACATTTTGATTGGTTTTATAATATTTTTTAACGTCTTCCCAATTATCCACAGGAGTAGTCGCCTTTTTTGCCGCTACAACCGGAGCCGCAGGCGCTACAGGAGCCTTAGGAACAGAAAGTTCAACTTTACCGGAATCCCAACTCATAGTTATTCCAACAGATTCAAACCAAGTTTTCATTTGATTCAACCAATATAAATCAGCTTTTTGTGAAACACTAAACTCACTATTGATTAATCCCGATAACCCACCCTTAAATTTAGCATTAACTGCATTATATGTTTCAACACTATCAATCATTCTTATTGCATTTGAAAAATCTTGCTCACTAGTTCCTCCATGACGTAATGTATATTCTGAAGCAGTATTTAATTTTGCAACAATATTATCCGCACCGTTGTCTGTTGGAGGAGTTTGTTCAGAAATAACAACACCTCTTTTGTAACCAAAAAGGTATTTCATTTCACTAATTTCGTTTAATATTTTCTTATTCATTTTTTTTTAATTATACACTTTGAACTTTATATTTTTCACCAAACTCAGTTCCTCCTCCTTCTCTTATTCTGGCATTAATATATACCAAAATATTATTTAAATTAGAAGACATAGTTTCTTTGGTTGGATTTTTATAATTCATTTCTCTTTTTAAGACTCTTATCGTAGTTTCTGTGTCAACTACTTTATTTCCATCCCATAATACTTTTTCACTTCCATCAGGATTGACTAAAGATATTTTTACTTTTTTAGTTTGTGTTGGAGTGATTCCACTAATGGCTTGTTCTTCCATTGGTTCTTTATTTTTACTTTCTTTACGTTTTTTTCTAGCACAATTTCTAATTTTATTTATCATAGGAGCTTCAACAATTCCAATTAATATCGCAGGAACGACCGCCATACCTGTTAAAGCCGTAATACCTAACATAACACCACCGGCAGCAAGAGCGGCCAAATATATAAATGGTTTACTATCTCTTTTAATTTTATTAGAAAGGCCCATTTCCTCTATACATTGTTGTATTGCATCTTTCCATTTAATTTTTTCACCTTCCTCTAAAGATTCAAATTCACTTAATGCGGATTCTACTTCAGTATCCGATTCATTAACCAAATTTCTTTTAACTCCATGCATTTCCAAAATTCTTTGTTTTTCAGATTTTGGGATATCATTAAATAAATGTTTCATAATATAATTTTATTATAAATATCAATTAATTTGGTAAATTATGGTCATTTTTTATTTAAAAAATAAAGATAATTCCTCGGCTCTTCTTTTCATAAGGCCTGATGAAGGGTTTCCACCCCAATGTATATACTGTTTCCAATATTTTTTTATATTTTCATCATCCTCATCATTAATTGATTTTTGTAGGTTTTCTCCAATATCACCCATATTATACAACAATATTGAAAGGGCATCAAATTCATTTTGGGTTAAAGGAGTAGTTATTTTTTGTTTAATTATTGGAACAACATTATTATCCAAATGTTGTTTTAAATAAACTTCAGCCCTCTCTTTTGATAAATGATACTTACTTCCTTTAACGTATTTTGCCAATTCAGGATGTTCTGAAATCAAAGTTCCATAACCAATCGTTAATTTTCCTCCACATCTTTTTCCGGCTTCAGCATCAGGACATTTATCATCATAAACTTGAGACCTAAAATTTTCTGCCTTACGTGATTTTAATAAATTCAATGCATTCCAAGAATAATTTTTTGCAATTGGTCCTTTTTTCTTTGTTTTTGGCTTAGCTGGAATTGCAATTACTTGATAAACCCTTTTTTTACCAAATTTACCATCTTTAACCAAGGTGTTAGTTGGATTTAGTTTTCTAACTTTTTCACAAGAAGGACATTTACCATTATCTATTTCTTCAGAATATGGTATTAAAATAACCACAGTTTTTGACTTGGGGGATAATTTATATTTTATATATGATTCTCCTTTATCATTAAGAACAACTTCAATTGATGTTAAATCAATTTTCTGACCATAAGTTTTCTTTTTAACGTCTTTATAAAAAGAGAACGGGTCAGAATTTTTAATTACGATGAAATTACCTGGAGATTCCTCTAAGTCTTCAACTATTCTTAAAAATTGTGATTCATTCAGTAATATTTTCATTATTAAAAAATCTTTTTAATTTTTAGTTTAGGATAACGTTTATTTACATATCTTCTCATGGCTTCATAATATTCTTTTGGTTCTAAACTAAACAATAATATTCCATCAGAAAAATGGGGTCCGCTACAATACCAATATTCATCATTATTTACCGGATATCCCAATATATGTTCTCCGTCTTTCCAAAACCCAAACCACTCATGACCCACATCAATCAATCTGGTATCAATAACATAACCCTCAAACCTCATATCAAAATAAGGTTTAATTAGTTCATCCAATTGTTCTTCACTTAATTTATTGTTCATTAAATTCGTATTATATCATTAATCTCCAATTCAGCACCGGGAATCCAAGTTGATACCTCATAATTAATGGAACCCATAACATTATCAAAATCTTCTCTATCTGTAATAATATATACATTAACATACACTTTAATTCCATCCTCAAAATCAATTCTATCCACAGTTATTTTATGAATTGAATTAATTTCATCTAACTCATCCATCTCTCCCAAACCCCAATCTTCGGATTGGGTGCGAATATTATTTAATTCGGAATCAATCACACCATTAATAATGTCTTCCATTGTTTTGGCTTGTTCTCCTGTTATAATGTATTTCATAATTAAAATTCTAAACGTTCATTATCATCATCTAAACTAAAAAAATCAAAAGTAACACAATTTGTTTTAAATTCCTCGTTAAACCATTTAACCACATCCCAAGGGTCTAATGTTTCCCCAAAAAATTGATATAATACGTTATGAAAAAAATGTGAATTAATTTGTAAAGTATATTCTGATTCTTCTATGTCCAATTCTTCATAAAGGGTGGTGTAAAATATTCTTTTTCCTGGGTAACCATCATAAACTGATATTTCATCATCACTATAATCCCACACCTTCCAATCATATTGTTTCATGAATTGTGATAATAAATTAAGTATTTGGTTTTCCGTGATAATAAATTTCATACTATATAAATACAAAGATAAATAAAAAACCCCATCCTAATAGATGGGGTTTAATTAATTATAATTTATTACTTATCTTTTTTCATAATCCGCGGAGATTTTGGACTAAGAGATGGTAAACCTTTTTCTTTACGTTCTTTATCTACTTTTGTCATTAATTTTCTTTTTTCTCCGGTTGTCATAGAATTCCAAAAATAATCTACTAATTTTTTTGTTTCTTCATCTGAAGGTTCCTCTTTTTCTTCTTCACTTTCTTCCATACTTTTTTTTGTTAGTCTATCTTTCCAACTAGCATGATGTTTTTTGTGCTCATCTGATTTACCTGAACCAACCCAATCTTTAAATCTGTTTTGCCAATCGGTCATATATTCTTCATCATCAAACCTTGTATTATCCAAAGGCTCCATTCCAAAATCAGTAAATTCCGGTTCTTTATCATCATCCATTTGTTCTTTAACTACTTTTTTAACCAATCTAACCAAGTCAGATTCTGTTAATCTTACTATTCTTTTTGCCATAATATAATTTTAATAATAAATATCAGAAGAAATAAAAAAAAACTATCAGGTGGGAATATTATAATTCGTACTCATAATTAACGGAGTAATATGCTCTAGCGGTACCATCATCATTTCTTGGAAATACCATCATATGGGCATCAGCAATCTTTTCACGTAACTCCTCAATACGTTCATCGTAGTGATTTATATATATGATATAATCATAAAAGGGAGTATCATGTGTATCAATCCATTTTAATGTCTTGGTTGTCCCCTCAATAACTTCAATTCTATCAACAAAATCATACTCGGGGGATTGAATAATACGATTAAAGTATTCGTCCAATATATTCCTAAATTGTGATTCTGTAATTAGTATTTTCATAATATCTTAATTCCAATAAAATGCCAGCCGATTATTTATTCCCATCATTTTTAGAGTATTTTCAATTAAACGAACAACATCCAATCTTTTATCATAATCATCCATATCAAGAAATATGTTATATGCGTAATTTCTTTGTTCATCAGTATAAAATGATTTCATATCCCTTTCTTTGGTGACATTCACATCATTAACAACGCCAGGGAATTTCTCACCCAATATAAACATAATCATCTTAATTATCGCTTCTTCCATATTAATATTTTCTTTCTGAGTTGTAAAAAATAATCCTAACTTCTTCATCATTATTCAAAACAAATTTGGATAAATATTTGACATGATTTCTAATATTTTCACTACCAAATTCTTTAATTTGGTCAGGAGAAAGACCAATTTCTACTTGATATCTTTTACAATCAATATCATCCGATGTTGGTATCACCGTAGCACGCCCAATACCAGGAAATTCCTTATTTAACATCATCTCCAATATCTTTTCTAAACCAATTGTACTAATTCTACCCATAACAATAAATACCTCATAAAATAAAAAACCCCATCTTTAATCGGTGGGGATATCAACATTATAGAAATTAATATGTATTGTCCATTTTTCATCATCAAGTAAGGTCCTATGTTCAAGTGATGTCATTTTAATAAAACTATTAAGTTCAAAATTTAGTTCTTTTAATTCATCATTTGTATAACCCGGAGATGTCCAAAGATATATTCTGATTGAATGTTCTTTATCGGGAAAATGAGTACCGATTTCTCTAATATCGGCAATACCTTTAACAAATGGATACTTATTTTTAATTATCATATCCAACCATTGTGTAAAAATGAGCTCAATATCCGATACCCATTTATCTAATTCGGATTCACGTCTATTGTGAATTTCCTTTCTCTGTTTTTTATCCAATTCATATCTTTCATTATCTGTCATACTACATAAATATAATCATAAATAAAAAAGGGGTGGGGGATATAATTAATGTATATAAGGTGTTGTTATATATTCCATAACCTTGGGGTCAGTAATATCGTATTCTTTTTTATCAAAAACTACTTTATTATTATTATTGATAAAAAGAACCTCAAAGTCCCTTGAAAAATTACTAGGTCTATTAAATTTTGGTCTGATAAAATAAAGCGGTTTTCCGTTATAGTTCAATACATTCCTATCCCACAAATCTTTACCAATAAACTTATCATTAATTTTTGAATATTGCTCTGTGGTATACCAATTATTTTTTTTTAGTAAAGAGATAAACCCTGATAAATCTTTTTGTTCCGTAATTACTTTTTTCACCAATCTAACCAAATCAGATTCTGTTAATCTTACTATTCTTTTTGCCATAATATTTTTTTATTACATTTTTGGTGTATTATTCCAATTTACTTTAAATTTACCTAAATTCTCTGCCGATTTTATTAAATCAATTAATTTATTATCATTTGGACTATCAACTATTATCCAAGATTTTCCCATTTCTTCCTGACCAGCATCAATAAATTCTCCTCCAGGTAAATTCACCATTACTTTAACTACTCTAACATCTTCTCCTTTATGGTTTTTTAAACCCGTCATTACTAAAAGTTTGAATCCTTTATGTTGTTTTCCATAAACATCTACCTTTGAGCCATCATTCATACTTTTTTCCCCAACATAATCAAATCCGTCAATATGAAAAGATTCGTTAATAACTTTTTTAACCAATCTATTCATATCAGATTCAGTTAATCTTACTATTCTTTTTGCCATAATATAATTTTATATATAAATATCTTGTAAATTAAAAACCCCATCTTTAATCGGTGGGGATATTAACCAATACGTTCCCTAAAATGAAACACAACCTTATCAAAAATTCCTGACATTTTTATAATGTCCCTAATTAATCCTCTTATTTTATCCCATTTATGTTTATCAATACCTTCAGAAAAATACTTATCATAATCAGAAGGGGGTACCATAAAAATAATATTATAAACTAGTTTTTTTGTTGAATCTATGTATACCGCATGACGTTCGGTCATAACAAATATTTCCACATCAATTTCGGGATATTCTTGTTTAACCACAGAATTTAATATGTTTTGAAGTTGTTCATTTGTCATATAACATAAATACTCCGCATAATGAAAAAAAGGGGCGGGGGATTAAAAACGACCGAAGGGAGTGGACGAAGTCCGACGGTCGACGAATAATCACAAAAAACCCCTCTTTTATGGAGGGGGAAATTGGAAGGATAAAATTAATTATATCCCAATAATTTGTTTCACTTTGTCTATTTGACTTTGTTTGTCTTCAATATATTTTATTATTTGTTTTTTTGTCTTATATTGTCTTTTATGCCAAGATTCCATTCCTAATATATCTTGACATTGTTTAACTTCAGGACTTGGTTCAAGGTTCTCAAAATGTTTTTGTTTATCCTCATGATATTTTTTAATTTCATCAGATTTTTTTTTCCATTCTTGCCACTCTGGGTCGGCCATGAAATCTTTAGCACCTCCTTTATAGTTGTATTTATCTTTTAAATGATGAGGAAAGTTTTCAAAACTATCTTTATCAGGCCACTCATCCTCAAAATCTTCTTTGATAATTCTTTTAACAAGTTTAGTCAAATCCGATTCTGTTAATCTTATAATTTTTCCCATAACATTATTTTAATATAAATATAATAATAAATAAAAAACCCCACCTTTAAGGGATGGGGATAATGCTATCTTAATTTTGAATATTTTTTAATTTCGGTTTGATAAGGTTGGTCATAATAAACGGGGGGTTGTTTAAATTCCCAAACCCTTTGACCAACAACAACCTGATAGTTTTTAAATATTGGTCCTTCTGAAACAACAATATAATCGGCGTTTCTTGATATATTTGGGGAACCAATTCTTCTTGAAAAGAAAATATAATATTTATTATCTTTTTTCAAAACCTTTCTTGATTTGGTATTCACAGGTTGGAATGTTAGTATTTCACCATCATTATCCATAACAATTAATTCATTATATTCCGTTCTTGTTGATGGACAAAATTTTTGAATTGGCTTAGCGTTAGGAAATAATTTATTTATATGTGATATAATTGTATCATTAGTAGAGGACTTTGAAAATTTAGGATAAGTAATATTTCTTAACATAAGTTCAAAAAATGACCCACTAAATAATCTAACTTTACTATCCCTAACCCATTTAATAAAATCATTATGTTCAAATGTTCCAAACTCTTTTAAATAAGCCATAATCAAAGATGTTGTTGCATTCTCCTTATATATGACATAATTTAACTTTGACCACTTATTCCCATTATCATCGTCAGTTCCACTTAACGGGAACACATTTAAAAATCCTTGTGTGGGTTCACAAATATCAGAAATATATTCACCATAGTTATCCCCATACATTTCTTTTAAACACTCTTCAATTGTATCCCTTAACTCCTCACACTTACTATTCTTACATCTACCATCAGAAACATATATATTCTTAATCTCATTTAATTTAAAACTATATTCACTTTTTGATAATACAGCCTTATGTCTAACAAATTTATCGTCAAACTTAATATCATAATATCTTCTTAAAACATCCAACCCAATATAAAATGGAGATGAACCACTTTTTTGAACATCACTTGAATCAAACTGATACTCCTTACCCGTAATCTTATCCCTAAATATTATTACCTCACTATCAGATATTTTATCAACCTTTCCAGTACCATTAAATTTAACCAAATACTTGTTAAATTGGGGAATCAATACAGGTTCGGAAAAACCATCAAAATCAACCTCTTGAATAGGTTCCTCCACATATTCCCTTAACACTTTTCTAATAAGATATTTCATATTCCATAAATACCAAAATTTTCCAAAAAATTTTATTTTATATATGGGGACTAAAATACATGAGGGGGTTTAATAAATAAAATCTTATTAACAGGTTTACACATACAATCACATAAGTTATGACAAAATGAATATACCATATCATCTTTTACCCCATATACAACAAGAACCTTATATATCTCATTTAATTGGAAATGATAATTAGGAAATTTTTCTTCCAATATATTAACAAAAATATCCACATCTGTCATAATAACCTAATTTACGCACATACTAATAACCTAATTTATGAACTAAGGGTTCAACAAACACAATCATTGAAACAGGTTTACACATACACTCCGATAAGTTCTCACAAAATGAATATACCGTATCATCTTCCACCCCAAATACCTTAAGAACATTATATCTCGATTCTAATTGAAAATAATAAGTAGGAAACTTTTCTTGTAATATACTAATGAAAATATCTATATCCCTCATAATACACAATATTACGAAATTCCTGAAAATTTTCCAAAAATTTTATTTCACTTTTCCACATTTATTTAGAAAGGGGGGTCATGTTCTATAAAATAAAAAACCCCTCATTTGAAGAGGGGGGGGAAGAAAGTATTAGGGAAGGACCGAAAAATGATAACCCGTATTTCTATCAACAACAGAAGTACGTATACCATATTTTTTTCTACCTTTTTCTTTATACATATTAAATGATGCACCAACAAAAAGGACTCTAACATCATTCTCAATCTTCACAAGTAAATATGGTTCGACATATTCAAGTGATGTGAAAATAACAACAAAATCATCCCCCATTCTTTGTCCATCATACAAAAACTCAGAAGGAGATATCACACTTCTTAATTCCAAAAAAGAATATCTTGGAATAATTATTTGTTCTATCATTTTTATTAATAAAGATTTTATTACCGATTCATTCATATAGATAAATACCAAAATTTTCCAAAAAATTTTATTTCACTTTTCCCCGTTTATTTACATAGGGAGGTCATGTTTATAGAATCTTATTACCTTTAGTTTTATTATCCTCCATCCATAATGGTTGAAGATTTGAAATATGTGATAATCTAATAACATCTTCTTTGGTAATTGATGAATCATTGGGGATGATATGGTCAATCTCCCACTTTCCATAATTTTCCCACGACATATCTTTATTGAAGAGAGATTCAAAATGTGTTCTAACAGATTCCCAATTACAACCAAGAATTTGAATATACGTAATGTCTTTCTTATCAAAACCTTTTTTTGAAAAACATAAATAAATGTTTGTTCTTAACTTATTTTTAAACTTGTAAAAAAAATCGTGCTTCTCCCTTTTTTTTCTATACTTTATAACTTTATTAACCAAACGTTTTCTTATATGTTCCGGGTCTTTTCTACTCCCCTCATATAATTTGATGTTGTTATTTTTTAATATATCAGAAATGGTATCGTCCCCCCTGACAAAATATCTCGCAGTATCTTTAACAGTTTTTAATTCCTTATATTTTTCAATCACCGATTCAGTTGTTAATTCAGGTCTTCTTAATTCTAAACTACAATTATATGAACAACTTTTTGATTTCCCCGATTTTATAGTTCTTAATTCCACTTCTTTAATATTACCACATACACACTGACACCTTACAAACTTTCTATAATCTTTTCTTTTACCCAAATGTTCCAATATAGTCCAACCATTATACTTTTCCATAATTTTTCCAAAAATTTTTTTTACAAATATAGGGATTATTTCTGAATAAGGGGTCTACTTTCTGAAAAAAATTATATAAACTTCGCAAAGGGGATTACCCCCCCTTTTACCTGTCAAAATGACGGAGGGGAGGAGGGGGGATACGGTGGGGATGTCAGAGGGGGGGGGTGTAGGGACCCTATACGGGGGTATGTGGATAACTTTTCATATCCCCCTCCTGTGTGACAAGTTGTCCACATAATAAAATACTTATCCACATAGTAGTGGGGATAACTTTGTTTGGTAGTATGGGGGACAAGTGATACCTTTGTCTTGACACTTACGGTAGTAGTTAAGTCGGGCTGGGGGACACACCTCTTGGAGCTGAATCAGAAGTAGCTCGTCCTATATATTATATATGATTGTAATACGTATGTGGTTGTCCCCCATGTAGTTATACCTTGTCGGGGGTTAGGTGTTGCTTAACCCTTTGGGTTGCATCCATCCTTATAATGGTGGTGACATACTCGGCCATGTCCTGTCCTATGTCTTCCCCAATCATGATGTCTCCTATTAGATTATTAATGTCCATGGTCCTTAGTTGAATCACATCTTGTCGTATTCTCTTCCCCACGTTTAACATGTATGTGTATCTGAGGACAGCTAATGTCTGTCCCTCCCTTGAATACCTTAGTACACATGAAGTGTCATCACACTCCACCACACTGTCGTAGTTACCTAATTTATTTATCCACATATACATAAGTATAGTTAACATGGGGTTTTTGTCCACACTTATTATGTGGATAACTTTATTACTTATCCACACTGTCATACTGTCATTGGGGTTTTACACACTGAAATGTGGATAACTTTATGTCTAAATTCTTGGATTTGTCAGAATGTCATGCAATGGTTGGGGATGGGATAGTCCCTTTCCCCCTTTTTACACTAACATCTTTCCCCACTTTCTCCCACATTTTACCACGTAATCCTGTGTGGTGCATATCAGAATGACACTTTTTCCCCTCTGCAGGTAGTGTGGGGACCACTTTTTTCACTATCTTTATACTCCAGCGAATAATGGTAGTAATGGTTAACAAGCGGCGGTAGTGAACGAAGTGAACGTTAGAATACATTTATTCCAACGAATAAGTGTGTTTAGGACACACTTTAATGAACGATAATATGGGACATTATATCC
>Ga0214919_10002126_pt1 | contig 31558 bp, 45 predicted proteins | sample LL1503_MetaG_FD_177994 | JGI IMG/M metagenome (GOLD analysis project Ga0214919, IMG submission 177994) | Freshwater microbial communities from Lake Lanier, Atlanta, Georgia, United States - LL-1503 | ecosystem: Environmental > Aquatic > Freshwater > Lake | place: USA: Georgia | collected... | reverse complement strand
ATATGATTTTTAAGAAAGTTCTCTAAACCCGCAAGGTTGAAACAGGTCGGCAGATTTGTTGAGTAATAAGTAATAAAAGAGTATCTGATGACTTTAGGATTGGTTAATCTAATTGACCGTCATTGATCGGTACGAATCAAAAGTTCGTGGAAAAGGAAAGAAACAAATAATGTTCCTAAGTCGGTTGTTAAAACTTGTATTCTCAGGGTTTTATTTTTATTTATTTTTTAATCAAAAAATGATTCAATCGTATTAAGCCAAAGCCTAAAAAACTTTGGCTTTTTTTTGTTTATACCAAAAATTTTATGTATTTTTGTTACATGAGTTTTGAAGTTATAAATAAGTTTGAGTGTGAGGTTGCTAAATTTTTTGGTTCCCCTTATGCGATTGCTGTTGATAGTTGTACTCATGGAATTGAATTGTCTTTACGTTATTGTAATGTAAAATCTTTAAACGTTCCCAAACATACTTATATTTCAGTTCCATTTTTAGCAAAAAAACTAAATTTAGGATTAGATTGGAGAAACCAAAATTGGAAAGATTTTTATTATCTTTCATATAGTGTTATAGATGCGGCGGTTTTATGGAAACCTAATAGTTACATTCCAAAAACATTTATGTCAATTAGTTTTCAATATCAAAAACATTTATCATTAGGTAGAGGTGGTATTATATTAACTGATAATGAAGACGCTTCAAATCAATTAAAAAAAATGTCGTACGATGGTAGATTACCCAATATACCATGGAGGGAACAAAACATAGATACGATGGGTTATCATTATTATATGACACCCGAAACTGCTCAAATGGGATTAGATAAATTACCCGAGGCAATCATTAAAGAACCAAGACAATGGGAAATAAGTGATTGGCCAGATTTATCACAAATGGAAATTTTTAAAATTTAAAATATATGTTAATAGGTTATTATTTAATTTGTGTTATTTATTGTTTGTATCAGTTATTTAAAAATTTAAATAGTAGATATTCCAACAACCCAATGGGTCAGTCCCCTGAATTAGATACTATTATGGTAGTAGTTATGGCATGGATATTGGCACCCGTTGATGTATCCTTAACTTGGATTCGTTGGTATAAGGAAGCTGAAGAATCAAGGATAAGACAAAATAAAAGAGTTTTATAAGATATGGGACTCCGATGGAAGTCCGCAAGAAGAATAGATGTTTTTCATCCATCAAAAAAATTACCATAAAGACCGCTAAATCGAGTTAGTGAAAATCTACATTCTCATTGGTAATCATTCATGACACCTACCGGTGGTTCCACACTAAGGTTATGTGAGGCTTTGGCTGATAAAAGGGTGTTATATTTTGTTTTATCAATTTTTTTGTTTATATTTTTATTAATTAAAACATGGAGGAAACTATGAAGTGTCTAAAAAATACAAAAACAAATAATATCATTAGAGTTAGTGATATACAAGCCTATCAAATGGCTGGAAATCAATGGAAATACGTTTCCAAATCAGAATGGAAAGGAGTTAGAGAACCTGAGGTAGTTGATACGAATACCGAAGTAAGTAATGAAATACCTACCGAAAAGAAAAAAAAGAAATCAAAAAGCGTTTCTTAGTTTATAAAAACTAAGTGGTGGAGTCGAGGTAACCCCTCGAAACCAGGGCCCAAGGGTTAGGGTAAAACCTAACCCTTTTTTAAATTATTATCATGAGATTAGTTTGTATATCGGATACGCATAGTTTACATCATGAGATGTTACATGAATTACCAAAAGGTGATGTGTTAATTCATGCGGGAGATTTGTCAAATAAAGGAAGTGAAAAAGATGTTACAGATTTTATAAATTGGTACAAAAACATTAAAGGATATGATACTAAACTTTTTATTGCTGGTAATCACGATTTTTCTTTCGAGAAAAGATCGGGAGTCAGGTACAAAGGAGAATTAGATTGGTTAGATAATTTATTATCTGAAGAAAATTTATCTCAATCAGATGTAACTTACTTGGAAGATAGTTTTATTACAATTGAAACTCCTGAGTTTTCAAGACCTATTAAATTTTATGGTAGTCCTTGGCAACCATGGTTCTACGATTGGGCATTTAACTTACCAAGATTAGGAACTGAATTACAAGAGAAATGGAAAATGATTCCTGAAGATACTGACGTATTAATCACACATAGTCCACCAAATGGATATGGGGATTTAGTTAATAATTGGAGACAACCAAATACCCATGTTGGGTGTGAATGTTTAATAAACAGAATTGGTGAAATCAATCCATTGGTAAATGTGTTTGGTCATATTCATGAAGGTTACGGAGTTGAATATGGTAAAAAAACCGCATTTGTAAATGCGTCGATATGTACCACAGCTTATGAACCGACTAATAAACCAATAGTTGTTGATTTAGTTGAAATAAATCATAAAATACAAGTACTATATGTCGAAGAATAAAGAAAGTGTAAGTGTAATAATATCTACAAGAAGGATTGATGAGGGTTATAGAGAACACGTTAGAAAAATGTTTTCTCAACCTGATACTGAAATATTGATGTATGAAAATGACGGTCAAATGTCATTAACTCAAGTCTATAACAAAGGGTTAAAAGAAAGTGTTAATGACATCGTTGTTTTCATGCACGATGACCTTATTTTGGAGACATCTAATATGACACCTAAAATTGTTAAGTTATTTGAGAAACATTCCGAATATGGAATTATTGGGATTGCTGGAACCGATAAATTAACAAGTGGAATGTGGTGGCAAAACCGTGAGAATATGTTTGGTGTGGTTGGTCATCTCCACGAAGGTAAAAGACATGTAAATCACTATTCTAAGGGGGTGTTTAACGATATTCTTAAAGATGTGGTAGTTGTGGATGGTTTATTTTTTATGGTCCGTAAAAGTCTTCTAAAGAAGGAATTTAATGAAGAGTTTAAAGGGTTTCATTTTTATGATATTCCGTTCTGTGTTGAGAACTTTTTAGAGGGTGTTAAAATAGGTCTAACTACAAAATTCGGTATTACACATAAGTCAATTGGAATAACTAATAAACAATGGGAAAAAAATAAATTGTTTTTTGAAGCGTTATTTGAAAAACAATTACCATTGACAATTTAGTCATTTTTGATATATTTATATAAAAACAAATTTTATGAAAAAAATTATTGATTTAATTAAGAAACTTTTAGGTGCTGGAACATTGGCTGAAAAAGCTGCTGAATTACAAGAATTAGAAACTGAAGTTGTTGCTGAAGTTAAAGTTGTAAAAGAGAAAGTAGCTGAGGTTAAAGCTAAAGTTAAAAAAGTAACTGACAAAGCTCCAAAAGTTAAGAAAACTACTGACAAGTAATTTTTTTCTAACATTATAGATTTATTTAAGGGTTAAAATTAGTTTTTTAACCCTTTTTTATCTATTTTTGTTTATATCATATGGGGATGCAAGGTTTTGATTTCAGGTATCAGGAGTAAATGGCACGTAGTCAAATGTCACCTATGACTTAAATCCACGGTGGTAAAAAACAAAAGACAACGTTTATAACGTTATGGAAGCTTGTGGTTTAATCGCAACTTCTACTGTAGCTGTAGCCTAATAGCACACTTACAAATCGGGTCGACGGACATATAACCTAGGAACAGAAGTCCTTAAGGTGTAACACCACCTCAGAGTGTTGGAGCAAACTTGGCGGCTCTTGAAAATCCGGTTAGGAACGGTATTGTAAGTTTCCCGATATTAACTTACTATTTGTCAATTGAGAACCAATTGAATAAACGTGTAGTCATTTATTGTTGAACAGGAAAGACGCGGTTTCGATACCGCCATCTCCACAAAAAATTAAACCCATCATTTAGATGGGTTTTTTTATATCTAAATGAATATAAAATTACCAAAATAAATGATTTTATATCTAATAACATATAAAAACAACAAAGAGGCTTACGCCTCAATGTCGAGATTTAGAATACCTCCTTTTCGTTTTAGAGTTTATCATTCAACGGCGACCAAACCGCCAAACTCTGTTAAATAAATATCATTATAATTTGGAACGGAGGTGTTTTGAAACTATTTTTTTAATAAAATCTTCACTTAATTGTGTTGGTTCTTGTGCCTGAGTTTCAGGTTGTTCTTCACCTGTTTCAGGTTCTTGAACTTCAGATTCTCTATTTTTTTCCCATACATATTTTACATCATCTTCCAACGGAATGTATTTTTTATCTTTTTGTTTCATGTATGAATAACCTAAACTTTTAATATATTGATTAAGAGCGTTTAATTCATCATTACCTAATTTTTTACCTTTGTATTTTAACCTATTACCGTCTTTTTTAATGAATGGTTTTGGTTGCCCTTCCGCATTATAATTGTCATATAATCTTGTGTAAATTTCCTTACCTCTATCTATTAATTGTTCAATTTCAGGTGTTACTTCTTGTGGTTTGTTATCACTTGTTTTAATCATACTAGCAAGACCAGCATTTGTTTGATTTGTGGTATCACCTGTTGTTGTACCTGTAGTAGTTGTAGTATTGGTTGTTGTTGTATCACCAGTTGTTGAACCTGTCGTATTTGTTGTATCTCCACTAACTATTGGAGGTTGAGGTACAACGACTGGTTGTGGTTCTGTTTGTTTTTGTCCACCTCCTGTCGATTGTGCATCACCATCCCACGTAATTGAAATTCTATTTAATACCGAACTAGCACTTTCTGTCTTACCTGTTTTTTGTTTATTTAATTGTTTGTTTACGGCAATTCTATTTAACATACCAATTCCCATATCAGCACCTGGCATACCTGTAGTTTGTTCGGCTTGAACCGCCACATTACTACCATTACATCCCCAAGTTCCTCTTTTAGATTGATCACCTAAAAATACACGGTTATTTGGATAAAACATTAATCCCTTATGTGAATCGTAATCTTGATTACCAGTTGTTGGTACCGAAACTACGGGGTCTCCACTTTTAGTTGTTAAAATTTTAGTTCCGTTTACTTCTAATAAATCACCGGCACAATTTGTAAATGTTTTATCTTTTACTTCTTTAGGATTTGTATTACCAAAAAATAATTTATATACGGCCCAAGCACCTGCCGCAAATCCTAAGAAATATAATAATTTAGTAGAATTTGGATGTTGTTTTGACCATTTTTTCCATTTTTCCCACGTTGTTGGTTTCATTTTTTCGGCGGCCTTAGCGGATTCTTCGGCAACTGCTTTTGTGTTAGCATCTTTAACTGCGGTTAATGCGTCCTCTCTTGTTGCTGCCGCAGCCTCACCACCCGAACCAAAGTTTTGGGTATTATTAATTGTTATTCCATCGACTGATGATTTTGCGTCACTAGCAGTTCTAAACTCACCGTCCTTAATTTGTTTTTTTAATTTTCTATTTTCCGCACTTAATTTTTTATTTTTCGCAGCATAATCAGTTTTTGGATTAAGAACTTTTCCATCTTTAACGTCTTTTTCAAACTTCATTACTTTAGCCGCCGTCTCTTGTTCCGTTTGTTTTACAATAGATTGGATTTCATCGGCAGTTAATACTCTACCTTCTTGTCTACCTCTTTCTATTACTCTTCTTAAAGCAAGTTGTTTAGATGCCTGTTCAACTTCTCTACCGACTACTTGACCTTTACCAATTCTAGTACCTCCCGCATATTCTGATTTTATTGCGTCATCAATATTTCTCATTACTACCTCTTCACTGGCTAAAGCAATTTTAACTTCATCCACACTTAAACCCATTATTTGACCTGCCGATTGTGCTATTCTTGCCTCTTTAGCCGCAGCATCGCCCACACCTTTAAATTCACCCTTTGCCATTTTACTTATTTCTCTAGCAGTTGCGGCTCCTTCATCTAAAACGATATCATTTTCATTTAGTAATGCTAAATCTTTTACATTTTCATTTAATGTTTTTTGACTATCGTAAGACATTAAAAGTTTAATTCTTTGTACTGGATTATTTTTCATATCTATATATTTCTAATTTTTTTATTTGTTTTGATATACCTTAGCCAACGCGTCTAAATTTTGTTTATCTATGTCTGACATAGCGGCAATTTCTGGGGCTACTTTCTTACCCCCAAATAGTTTTCCAACTAATGGTGTACCTTTTTCAAAACCATATAACGCGGCACCTGTTTTGGTACCGGCCATTACCCCTGTTGACGCTTTCTTACCGATTAAACCACCTAAACTTTCTTCTAATTGTGTTAATATTTTTGTCATTCCACTAAAAATAGATTTAATAAAATCAGCTCCGGCCGGAAATTTCTTACTTATCCACGAAGAGGCTTCCCCTAATTTCTTTGGTACACTTTTGGCACCATTAATCATCGATTCTATAAATCCTTTTAATCTCGGATTCTTACTCAAATATTGGGATACTTTTGTTGGGTCTTTTGCTATAACTCTTAAAGGTTGAGCTTCCGTTCTTGCCGCCTTAGCCATTGCTCCAGCAGAAACTAAACCTAATATATCAAAACCTAAAAATAATAACTTTAACCACATTGGGTCATTCTTTTCTTCACCTTCGTAATTACCTGTTGTTATTTGATATAAGTCTAAAGCAGTAACTAAAGCCCATGGAATCCATTGAACTGTTTTACCGATTCCTGTTGCTATTAAAATGGCGTCAACTATCATACCCACGGTACTATACATCGCATCTTTTAATTTTCTTAAAATAAACAATACACCTTTTGATAATAAATTAACAATATTTGACCATTCTCCTTGTGATACGGCGACACCTAATTTTTTCAAACCTTCGTAAGATTGATTTATAGTATTTTTAATACCTTCGCCAGCATCACTCATTTGTTTACCTACCCATGTATCTTTAAAGAAATCAAATTCTAACATTAATTTCTTAATTTCTTGTAAATCTTCTTTAGATTCTGTAATTGGTAAATTAATAATACTTTCTCTAATGTCTTGATATTCTTCATCGACTATTTTGATATTTTCAAATAAAGTCTTAAAAATATCCATTGATTCCCATAAACTACCCAATAATTTTTTCTCTTGTAAATCAAAAACTTCATCATTCATAATGAAATATTTTTCATCTACAGTAATACAAGCTTCAAAGACATACTTTTTCCTCACAGGACCTACTCCATATAAATTTCTAATCCTATTAACTTCAGATTCTGTTAAAATGTTTGTTTTTTGATAAACCATGGTAATTCTATATAAATATCGACAAAAAACTTATTATTTTAAAGGGTTGGATTTACCTCTTTTCAATATACTCCCAACTACGTCAGACCATTTTGTGATACCTATTTGATTACCTGGACCTCTTTGTATTCCACTCTCCCATTTACCAACTTCAGGGTAACCTTGACCTCCTGTTTGCTTATCAGAGGTACCGGCGGTGGGTTGAGCGTCAGCAGGACTACTTGTACTGTCCTGTTCTACCATATTTTTTAGGGATTTGTATTGTTTTTCCGATAAAGCTAATTTCATAATATATAAATATCTATCTAATCGTCATAGATAGTTGGGTCTTCCTTGGCATACATTTTAATGAATTGTCCCGCCTTAGCATTAGCCTCGTCCTCTATCTCACCCCCAATATCGGGTGGTTGTTCTTTTAATCTACCTTGTTCAAATTGTTTGTGGTGAACCATTTCGTGAGCAATACTTCTACATACGTCAACCAGTGCTCTATTTTTAGAACAAACTTTAATAAGTTTGTTTTCTTTTGTATAATCGTAATTTGCTGTGGTTTTTAAACCATCTCTATTGTTTTGTACCTTAATTGTGGGAACAGACTTTAATTCTAATTGTTTTTTTACAAATAGAACAAACTTATCTAAAATTCCTTTTTTATCGTCAGTTAGAAAACTCATACTTTATAAATATCACAAACTTATTTCTTCTGGTAAGTCGTTATCTAATAAATACTGTTCGATTATGTCAATTACAAAATCCTCGTCAATATCGTGTAAATCTTCCTCAATTATAATATTAGGTGAATAATACTGAACATCCCTAAATTCAAGTTCTAATACCCTATAAACACTATCTCCGTCTTCTTTAGTAGAAAACTCAACATATAAAACTTCGTTATGTTCGTTGTAGTAAAATTCGTGAATTATCATGGTAAACAATCATAATTATATTGTTTTTTATCAAAATCAAAAAAATATATCTTAACACATACAAAATAGAAAAAAATTTGTTATTATTATAACTAATGGATTGGTATACAATAGAATATTTGTACCCTAATGGGTTTAAAAGATTTTCAGAATTAATGTTTCCAAATGTTGGGGTTTTAAGCCTTAATACATTGGAATTTTATGATAATAAAAAGCTTTATCAGTTTTTTGATAAGGAAGGAATTTATTTGACATTAGAAATGTATAAGAAAAGTCAATGGGTTTATAGTATTTCATTACATAATGGTATAGTTTTAGGTCCGGGTCAAGATTCTAAACCAACAAGGGAAGAGTGTGAAGTCGATGGGTTTTTAGATTGTTTTAAACTATTAGATAAGATTATAAAAGATAGGAGTTAATTGTATTTATAGTATGAATTTGAATTTTTTATTACAGGCAACAAGAGTATTAAACAATCAAGATTGTGACGAAGATGAACTTATTATGATTTTTAATTTCATGACGGCTATTGACAATGAGATATTAAATGATTATAATAATACTTGTACCATCATATCATATGATAGTGATTTACAATTATATATTGAAATATTAGACGCTTTAATTTCGATATTTGAAGAAAGGGAAGAATATGAAAAATGTGAAATATTAAAAAATAAAAAAGAAGATTCACTAATAATAATGGAAAGTAAAACAATATAACATGTCAACATTTAAAATGTCAGATGAAGAAAAGAAAAAAATTTCGGAACAACACAAATCGGCAATTAAATCTGATTTAGATAAAAAAACAGATTTAAAAAATGGTTTAAAGAAACCTGAAAAAAAAGAAGATAAGAAAACCTCCTAATTTGGGGGTTTTTTAATTCTCTCTCCTTTCGTTTGCTGGATAAAACTCAAATCTATCGTGTTCTGTTGGTGTAGCTAAAAGTAATCCTGGTTGAATATTACCTTTTAATGTTTCTTGATAAATAAATGACATCCAAGTCTGTTCAAAAGGATGACCCCATTTTGTATCTAAAAACATTTTCTTATTTCCTTGTCTTGAGACTACTTGTGGCCAATTACAATAGTAAACTTCCCCATTGGCATATGGGACTTGTCTATATGACTTAATATTTTTAAAATTAAGGAACGGAGCGGCATTGTTATCAGAACTAAATTTAATTGGTTTTTCAGGAAACAATTCAGATCTTACACTTGCTGGTACATTATGCCAAGACCATTGTTTACTATTATCCCCAAAAAATTCTGTAAAGTTCCATTTAAGATAATCAAAATTTTCATTCCATATAATATCCATCATGATATTATAAAAATCTTTTATTTTTCTTCTAAAACCATTTCTACAAAATTCATCTTCTCCCAAATAAAAGAACATATCATCTTCAAAAAAGAAATGATAATCAAATCCATTCTCATCAGAATGTTCGGAGATGAATTGTCTACCACCACATATTCCTAAATTATCTTTTTTAATTTCTTCAAATCCGTATTTTTCACATAACTCTTTATATTCAACATCTGTGTCATGATTTAAAGAATTATTAATTAAAAACTTTTTTGGGACATCTAAAAAATTCCTATCGTACTGTTCAAAAGAAATACAAAGTTTTTCAAATTGATTTGGTGAATTATATGTCAAAACATATAACGCCACATTCGACTTACTATGCGGATTTATTTTAATAGTTTCACTTTTCTCTTGTTTAGCAACTAATCTGTCATTTTTTAAATCTTCAAAGAAAGTTAATAATAACCCATTCATCTCAATATCAAAATATTGAATTAACTCAGGATATTTGTAAACCATAATTGTGAAAACACTTTCTTCGGTTCCCATTAAACCGCCGGATAAAGTTTCGTTCAATAAATTATAATAAATTTGATTTATTTGATTTATTAAATGTTTTGGTCCACCAAAGATTCCTCCCCTAGCAACTTTATCTACCTCACCTTCAGAATATCTACAAATATCTTCATATCTAAATCCATGTATTTCAACTTTTCCGTCATATGGAAAACACACGAATGAAAATTTATTCATATGTTTTTCAAATTTAGAGATAAGTTTGTCATGCCAAAAATAACCACCATGTACTGTGTTTGTTAAACCCCCATCAACCCAAACCAAGTGAGTTGAATTGAATGGGTCCATAATTGCAGCATCATTAAGTAAAAACATTTTAGACATTACAATTGGATTATACATTTCCAATTTAGCTTGTGTACTTTCACTTAACCAACCATTGTAATTAAACCAATCTGGATTATTTCTAATTTTTTGTATACTATTAAAAATTATTTCATTTGATTTAAACCATTCTAAATCTCTAACTATTATTAATGTGTTTTCACTACTTCTTTTTTCTTCAACAAAACTTTTATATTCTTCCTCAATAAAAATTATCATATTGTCCTCAACTCTCATTAAGTTAGCCAAATGATTTAAATAATGATCAAATGGACGATTCCATAATTCAGTAAGTTCGTCTCTTTTAATGTTCCAAATTCCAGTTACTATTGTTGTACTCATCTATTTTATTTTTTCTTACAAACCCAAGCTACGTTATCAAAAATTTCTTTATTGTGTGTTGTTAAATTATTTCTTAAACAAGGTTCAGAAATATCGTTATCACATATCTCATGCCAATTCCAAATTTTCATATAAACATTATCTTCAAATGCTTTTCTATCTTCTGCGTAATCATGAGCCATAATAAAATCACCATCTTTCATAAAATTTGACAGTAAATTAAACTCTCTTATTTTATCTCCTCCATCACAAAGTATTAAAGTTGTACCATCACTTTTAATAAAATCAATAACCTCTTGATTCACAGATTGATAACCGTCATGAAATACATCCTCAACTCTAACATCAATTCCCTCAGTTTTCATTTCTTCATACCAAGATTTATAATAAATGTCATATGTTATAATCTTACATGGTATATCAAGTAATTTACAAGTATAGTTTAAAAATGAAGTGAATCCACCTAATGATGTTCCAATTTCTAATATTTGACTTGGTTTAATCTCTTGTAAAAAATTATGAAATACTTCAAATGAATTTGGATTTTGTTGTGCTCCCCATCCGTCAAAAGTAGAGATACTATCGTTAAATTCTAAATTAGATTTTTTGGTTATTTTGTCTTGAAATTCCATGTTATAATTCTATTATTTTTTTTAATGGATTAAATTCTTTAAAGTATTTTTCTTTTATTTTCTTTAACCCTGTTATTTTTTGATTATATATCTCGTCTGCGTTATCGTTTATATTATATAATAAATTTCTCACATCTTCAAGATTACCAATGTCCTCGATTAAAATATATCCATCTTCGGGATATAAATCTTTTATATTTTTACATCCAAAATAAATTGGTATTGTATCAGTTAAAATTGAATCATAAAATTTTTCAGTAATCCAATTTTTTTGGTGTTCATTTTCAATTGAAATGTTGAATTTATAATCAACTAATGAGTCATGTCTTTTAGGACTGTTTTTCCAGCCTCCATACACATCAACAAACGGTAACTCTTCGTTAATCATTTGAGCAATTTCATACCTTTGGGGGTAGATACAATTAGGTCCTTCTAATTTGTTTAAACTTGTAATTGAAGATGAGATATTTTTTGTTTTTATGAAATTAGAATTTTTTAAATTATCATATGACCAAAACTCTAATGGGTCCATCCATGGTCCTCTTCCTCCATAAAACGTATGTGATGGTGTTTCAATACATGGTTTATTGTATAGATGTTCTTCATAACCAAATACTGTTAATTCTTCATTAAATCCTTTTTGGTGACTTCCTGAGAATGTAGGTTCATGTGGAAATACAAATGCTCTCGTATTTTCTTTTACCGGTAAATTAACATAATTTAAAAATACAACAACATCGTAATTATCGTCATAAACAAACTGAATATCATCTAAATTAACATCTTCAGTTTTAAATTGTTTAATTAATCTTTCAGTAATATTTTGTGAATTGTCCCAACCAGCGGAAACTCTAATTTTTTTCATTTAGTCTATCATTACATATTCATACCTATCTTCATCATCCACCATGTAATCAATGTTATTATCATTTTTTGCGTTGGGAAAATACGATGCGATTGGGTATATTATTTTATTTGCTCTACTTAAAAATGCTGCCCAAAATGAAAAACTACCTTGGCTACATATTATATTTTTATACTTAGTCAAATCTTTAAATGTATCAGGTTCGTTTGTTTCCATTAAAATAGGATTATATGGTTCTAACGCTTTTAACACATCTTCATGATTTATAATGTTATCCGCATAAACATAAATTTCTGGTACATTCATTTTTTCAATTGAATCGATATAATATTTTGGGAGTACCTTAAACCTTTTATCTAACGGACAGTTTCTTAAATGAATGGCAACTTTATTTTCATCGTAAGACTCATTGATAGGTATAAAATCATTAAAATATGACTTAACCTTTTCTTTATGATTTTTCCAATATGAATATTTTTGATAATACCCACCGCTGATAATATTATAATTTTTGTTTGATAAAAAATCGATAGCGTTGTCTATTGTTTTATGTAAATTTGAAAAACTATCATCTATTCCATATTGTTCATTTTGTGAAAAATCCAAACCTTCTAAATCTTGAAATTTATGTTCTACATTAGGTGTTTTATATTGTATGTGGAATAGATTGTATTCAAAAGAAGGACTAATTAAACTATAGTTTAGATTTTCAGCAAGTAATCTACAGTAAGCATACATGAATAGTTTATTTCCTAAACCAACAGAATTAAATGGATACCTATCAATTTTAATCATAATTTTATTTTTTATTACCATTAAATTCAAATCCTAATATGGTAACAGTGTCTCCATAAGACATATCAAAGATATCATTTAATCCCGCCTTTCTTAATGATATACCAATTTCAAAAGCATCACAATAACTACCACCCTCTCCATTTTTGTTTTGTAAAAATGTATTCATTTCACCCCAATTATCTGCGAATGTTTTTATCTTATTTGGAATATTTTTTAAAATTAAAAAGTGTTCACTCGGTAATCTTGATTCAAATATGTCATCATTTGGGTCGTACTTTGAAATTTCATATGATCCAAATTTATGTGAAAATGTGTTACTTCTTTTATCTAAAAAGTATTGGTATTCATTTTTTAATATAGCATTAAATCTGGTTCCGATAATCTCATTATTTTCTAATAACCCTTCGATTAAATTTATAGATTCTTGACCCCATCCTTTTAATTTTATATCTCCATCTAAATAAATTATATAATCATAATTTTCAGGAATGTTTTGAAAAGATAAAAATTTTAAGTTGTAATTGAACCCTCCCGAGTAATTTAAAATCAATGACGAATCGTTAATCTCTCTAATTATAACCCTATCGTTTGATTTATTTGAAAAAAAATTAACCTCGTTAGTTGTTAATATAATATCAAAATTAGTTTGTTCTAAAATCTCATCAATTAAATTAGATGTGGCATCCAAATACATTGGGTTTCCACAATTTATTGACAATAACGTAAAGACTCCTCTCATGAAATAAATTTATTAAATTTTGACATTACAATTTCAGGTGAAAACTGAAGATATGGGGTGTAATAATCATTATATTTAATATAATTATCAAGATTGTTAATAATGTCATAAACATCTTCTTTTCCTTTATAATATATTCCTCTTTCTCCTAAAATTTCAATATGACTTCTTTCTCCTGATAATTCATATGTAATGATTGGTTTATTTGATAAAGCAAATTCTGAAATTGCCAAACCAAAAGTTTCACCTCCGCTTCTTGCGTGAATCATAGCATCACAGGTATTTACAAACGCCGACTTTTTATTTAAATCATGTGAACCTGGTAAAAATTTAATTTGTGGATGTGAGTAAAACTCATCAATATTCATAAAAATAAATTCAACATCATTTCTTTTTTCTACTGTTTCAATAATAGCATCTTTTACAGATTGAATATTAAATTCGGTAGAACCTCCATAATACCCAAATACTTTTGATGTCGACGGAATACCTAATTCTTCTCTTAAATTAAAATTAACTTCAGGTAGTTTTTCACAGATATGTGGTAATGAATGTGTTTCAGGGTCATATCCTTGGTCTTTGGCTAACCAATCAGAAACATAAAGATATTTGTAACCGTGTGGATTATTAAATCTAAAGACACTATGTACTATTGTTTTTGGTTCATCGAAACAATAACCATCTTCTAATCCCATTTTAATTATATAAAGAAAATCAAAATTATTTTCTTTTAAATAAGTTTCATATTCCCACCAATTCATTAATACAACTTCAAATCTCTCTTGGAACTTAGGTAATGCGTCCATATTACCACCAGGAAATGAAAATATTACACTTTTATTTCCTAAAATGTCTTCATTATATTTAGCATAATTGAACATTGCCACCTCAGTACCTCTTAAACATAGTTGATTACTATGGAATGCTATTTTTTTCATATTATAATTCCCCTGTTAATCTTTCACACCAACCATTAGATGTACTATAGGGCCACACAACCCAATACTTTGGTTTTACTAAAGTTTGAAACTCCCTCCAAATTTTACCGTATCCATCAACGTCATTTCTAATTTGACTAATTTCATTAGTGTCTGCGTCCTTTCTAAAAATAGTTTCATCTTTATCATCATGAAATGCCACAACCCAAAATTCATAATCAGTAAGTGGAACTTTGTCAAAACCAATATCAATACAATGTTTAAAGATTTTTAAAAATGATTCATTAAGATTATCACCATATAACGGTGGATTAGGTGCTAAATTATTATCTAATGTATATTGTTGAACAGCACGTTTTTTAAATGATAATCCGGCATATCTTTCGTAATCTTCTAATGTTCTTTCTTTACCAAAATCATAAATACCGAAATCAATATCTTTTACTTCACCATCCATTTCGAATAATTTACGATTACGACTATGACTATTAACATTTTTAGTAACCCATTGTTGGTCATCGTCCCATTGTTTTTTTCTACCTTTACGAGTATACTCATGCCACACAATTACTTTATGTGGATGAAATAAATCATACCCATGTGTGTATGCTCTTACAGCAATTGAAATTTCTTCTCCGTGAAAATAATATTCAGGGTCATGAGGAACTTCAACAACAAATTTACCAGTACTAAACGCAAAATGTGCCGAATAAAATCTTGCCGGAATTGGTTCAATTCTTTCTTGGTAATCGTCGATTGTGGCAGGTAAAAAGAACACAGCACCTTCAGGAATAAATCTATCAAAATTCATTTTCCATGGTTGTTGAATTCTAGCGCCTGGGTCATTATCAGGATCAAACGAAGAAACGTAACCAGTTAATAAAGGTTTCTTATGTCCTTTCTTAACCAATTGTTTGTACATCTTAATTAACTCCTCATCCCAATTTTCAATAAATCTATGATGTGAATCTAACTGTAATGTATATTCTTCACCCTCATAATTTTGTTGTAGTTGATTTCGTGCCCAACATGCTCCTTTTGATTCTTTATAATTGATGTCCACAATCTTAAATCGTTTATCATCTTTAAATTCATCTAACGTATCCCACTCATCTTCACTTGAATGTTGCCAAGCAATTGAAAAAACCAACTTTTCTGGTTTTTTAGCATTTTTAATACAATCTTTAATTGTTGGAATCAATTGAGGGTCTCTGTAAGACGCAATTTGAATGAAAATTTTTCCGTTTCCCATTTAATATATTTTATTACAATAATATAAGAAAACTTATACACAATTCCAACCCGTAATTTTTTTTTATTCGTTTTTTTTCTTATTATTTATAATATAAACACAATGTAATGAGCAGAATATACCAACCAATCGTAATTGAGAAATGTAATGAGATATTAGAGTCTTTAACTGAATTTTTTGAGGACTATGAAGTCACGTCATTAGAATTTGCTAAAAAATACCTGTGTGATAAGTTAACTGACAAATTTATTTTGGGTGAATTGGAGGAAGAGGAGGGTGATTCCCTATTTTTATTCACTGAAGATGAGTTTGAGGTGATTTTAAGAGAATTAATAGCGGGTAGTGTTCTTTATGAGTTAAAACAGAAAGGATTGGTTGATTCGTATGAAGATGATACAACTGAAGAGATGTTTTTTTTGACAAAAAAGGGTAAAAAAATGTTAAAAGAGGAACCCAAATTAGATTAGTCTAATTCAAAAGTATCATCAAATTTTTTTTCGGTTTTTTCGTAACTTTTTTGATTTTCATCGTATTTGTCCATTGTATATTGCCAATTCCAACACAAATCTGAATTAACATTAAAACCAAAAAACTCTAATACTTGTTTTTGAACGTCAACCACTTCTTTTCCACGCCAGTTTTGACCTACAGCTATAATTCCGGCTGAAATGTCCTTTATTATATTTGATTCTTTGAAAGTTGTGTGTCTATTTTCAAGCCAAGTCAATCTTTCAATCAATTTTTGATATTCTGAGTTCATTTGACCCCAACGAATTGACCCCCAAAACACCACCGCGTCGGATTCTAACAAAATTTTGGATATTTTCCATAATTCATCGTCAGGGTTATTAATACTTCTCCAACATCTATGGTTACCTGATGGATTCTTTTCTTTATCGTCTAATTTAGCTTTACGAACACCACATGAATTACCATCACCATGTGATACGTTACCCTCACACGGGTAAATTTTAAGGTTTGGGACCTCAATAAGAGTACATTTGGTCTTACCTAAGTAATCTTGAACAGCTTTAGCTAATTTTGTTGATTTTGGTTCTTCTTTAAGTTCTTTAACCGCCCATTCACCTCTATTAGAAGTTGTTAGGAACAACACCTTTTCTTTACCCTCAAGAAATTTAACACTTTTAACAAGTTTTTTATAACTTGGGTCATCTTTTTTTAATTTTGGGTCAATTTCTTCTAATAACTTAATTAATTCCATTATTTTTTCTTTTCTTCGATAGATTGAGCATATAAATTTCTTTTATATTGTCTCACTTTATCTTTTAAAACCTTAATTAACTTATGTGAATTACTTAAATTGGTGGAAATCATGTTGATTCTACCTTTGGTAAGGGTTTCTAACCCTGTTGGTACCGAATCTTCCAATTTTCTCAATTCTTTCATTGTTTCAACCAACGAATTTTCTAATTCGTCTATTTTAAATTGAACTTTACTAAAATCATGTCTTGAAACTTTAGAGGTTTCTTCCATTAAAACTTTTTTTAATACGTCCTGTACTTGATTTTCGTTTAACATTCTATTTACCTTTTTGTTTTTCTGGTTCAATAGCAAATTCATTACCTTCTTGATTACTAATTTCTTTATCACGTAACATTCCCTGTTTAATATACCCTCTAATCAATTTAGAAACGGTCATACCTTTATTATCTGCAACTTTTTCAATCTCTTGGTAGTACGCTGGTACTACTCTAAATGTTAACATTTTAATAAACTGCTTATGTTTAGGTTTATCTGAACCAATAAAATCTTCTCTGTTTTTTTCCATTTCTTTGGATTTTTTAGTAGCCATGACTTGATATATTTTTATATAAATATTTTGTATTACAATTAAAAATCGTTATATTATAATAAATAGGTAATATATGTCAGAAGATAAACCACAAATCAATCCAGTCATTAAAGAAATTGAGGAAAAGTACCCTGAAATGACCAAGGAATTCAAAAAAATAATGAGAGACCAATATGAGACGTTTTGTAAGAAACAATCTAACTACGGTCCCGATAATATCGCCTTAGGTAAGGATTTAACCAAAGAGGATGACCGTAAATTGTCCCAAATGGGACTTTGGTTCAGAATGAATGATAAGATACAAAGAATCAAACAACTCGTCGTTTTGGGTACCCAAGATAACGTAGGAGAGGCTGTGGACGACACTTACCAAGATTTATCGGTTTATTCGATAATTGCTCAATTGGTCAAGAACGGAAAATGGGGAAAATAACCCAATTATTAACAATTTTTAAAAATAGGGGTTAAGAAATAAAAAACTTACCCCTTTTTTTAATTTTAGAACTTTATTAAGAGTATTTATTTTAAACGAAAGGTATATGAAAGTAAACATCAATCATCCCTCTTTTATTTCTTTTTTAGATAACGTAACAAATACGATTTTATCTAACATTTCAGTAGAAAACTACTTCAAATTAACCCAAGAAAAGAAAATGAGTGTTTTATATACCGTTTTTAAATTAATGAAGAAATCCCTGTCAGTTCGTGCTAAGTTAACTGATATGGAAATGAGAGCTTTCATTAGTGTTTTATGGAAAAAGAACGAAGAAATTGAAAATTATGAGTTTGCCGCCATTTTAAATGATATATCCAACAATTTTGACGCGGTAAACGAATTCACCAAAACAATAAAAAGACAGACAAGAGTTGTAAAAATAGAAAAACCTAAAAATGGCTAGAACTATCGACATAGGATCAAAAACTTATTACGCCGAACAAGCATTGAAGTGGTGTAAGGAGTATTTTGGGTTATGTGATAGAAAAAGACGTAAATTAGGTTTTAGAGTTAGTGAAAGAAAACGTAAAATGGGTAATTTTGAAATTTACGGGAATTATTGTTTTTGGAGAAATGAGATTGTAATATACCTACCTAATAACAATACAATATACGATATTGTTGCAACTGTAATTCACGAATACACTCATTATCTACAAGTTAGAAATACATATAGAGAGTATGAAAAAATAACATATTATTCTCACAATCCATTAGAGAGACAAGCAAAAAGAAATGAAGACAAATACACTAAAACGTGTATTAAACATATAAAGAAAAATATGTAATTAAATTATATCTTTTACAATTTCCGCTTCAGGAACTTCTCTCAAAAACAAAAGAGTATCATCGTTGTTTATTCTATTTTTAACCACCACATCACATCTCCAATGTTCTTTAATATCATTAACGTACCCATCTTTTATTTGATGAGGTTTCATTTTTTTATAAATGTAATATAATTTATCTTGGTAATTTACGAATTCTCTTGCTAACATTATTTAAACTTAAAATGTGTTAATTTTTCTATATCAGATTTTTCAACTCTATTATTATTTATACCATCGGGTTTTGATGTGTTATTATCAAACAAATAACAAAACCATTCTTTAGTTTTAACAACATATATAACTTTCCAACAATTAGTTGGAACCGCAACTTTACCTATACGTTTAGCTTCACCAAAATTACCACACCAAACATGAACACTATCACTTTCTAATGATATTTGTCTTTCTAACATCTCAACACTTTTCCAATCACCAGCATTTAATGAATGATATTGTGCCGCCATATTGGAGAAATAGAAACACTCATCTTGTACTTCAGGTGTTTGACATAAGTTCTCAGCCGCTGGCATCATATGTCCTCTATCTGTTCCAGAACCCTTATAATCATCAATTAAATCAGTTTCATTTGGTAATTTTGGGTCAGGTTTAAAGTTGTCTTTTCTTGCTAATGGAGTAGGACAACCTATTTTAGCCTTAGTAATCCACCACTCTACCATCACCGGATACTTCTTTGATTTTGAATAATGTGATGTGTAGTTTGTGTGTTTCAAAACAACCACATCTTGTGCGAAAGTGAACACTGTGATTGTTAATAACATAATAGTCATTAATGTAATCCCCACGTAAGAACCTAAATTTTTCCTCATAAATTGCTTTCTTTTAAATACTCGTAAATCTCCAAAGCAGTGTTATTATGAACAATAAATTCACTATAAGGTATGTTATTAACATCCAATGTTTGTTTAATGTCCTCATCAATTTCGATAGCTTCCTGTAAGTCCTGAAGTCTACCATTTGTATCATATGTCTCATCATTTCTTTTTAATAATATGTTTATATTGTCATATCTTTTAAATAAACTCCAAAGAAAATTACTTAAACCGGACATTGAGTAATGTGATGCGGGATAACCTTCACCGTATCGTTGTTCATAAAAACAACCTAGTACTATTGGTGAATCAACAATGATATAGTCAACCTTACCATAAAGACGACTAATGTTTCTATGTTGATTTGCGGTAATGAAAAACTGATCTCTTAGTTGAGAAATATTTCCTTCCCACGCAACCTCTTTTGGGAACTCGTATGTATATTCAACACTCATATGGTGTTTTTTCATCTCGGTAAATAATCCCGATGCCTGTGTGGATTTACCTATTCCAGGTCCACCAAAAAAATTAATTATCTTACTCATACTTTATATAATATACAAAAAATAAATGGAATAAAAAACCCTCACATTTCTGTGAGGGCCTGTTTGAGTATATAATTGACTGAGAATTATAATTTAAATAAAATCCCAAATTGAGAAGCATTTAATGGATTATTAACTCCATTAAATCCTACTGAAAATGTAGATTTAGAATAATCAACTAAACTAGCCAATGTTGTAGTAAGTGCAATTTTTTTAGTTACAAAATAATTCGCACCGATACCTAAACTTGCGTTAGTTTTTGTTTCTTTAGTTTTACCAACTTCTAACTTGTTACTTGAAACACCTAATTGAGAAAAGATACTTAATTTATCAGAGTTTTTTAAGTAACATCTACCAAAGACACCAATTCCTGTTGTTTTTTGTGTAGCATTCTCACCAATACCTGCGTTAACCCCTAACGCAAATCTATTAGTTAAAAAATAACCAACTGTTGGATTGATACTATACTGTCTTTCAGTACCTGTTGTTTTTGAATAAGAAACTGTTCCTTCTAAGAATTTTTCTGTTTTTTTAAATTGTGCGTTTGATGTAAGCGAAATAAACATTAATGTTAATGCCGCTAAAACGAATTTAAATTGTTTTTTCATGTTTTTTGTTTTTTTGAAAATTTATTGTATGTATATGATAACATATTTTTAACATACACAAATAAATAAGATATATATTCATAAAAAGGTAGGTTTTAGATATGTCTATTTGTCATGTTAAAATTTTCTTAAGCGGGAAGGTGTTTAAACCCCAAAAAACTTAAATTTTTATTTTACCTTAGACTATTTATTAGAACTATGGCAACAGATATGAACACACTTTATGCGGTTTTAGGTACAATAGTAACCGTTTTAGGTTCCGCAAGCGCTTGGAGATATTACGAAAAGCGAGCGATGCATAAGGAAAGAGACGATGATTTTATTCGTCACGACTGTAAAGACCGTATATCCAAATTGGAAGGTTTACTTGAAGCGGCGTCAAAAGAAAAAGATGAATTGAGAAAAATGGTTTTAGACTTAACCAAACAGGTGGCAGAACTTAGAGTTACTGTTAATTTCCTTAGAGATGAAAATCTTAAATTAGAAACCTCAATATTGAAAAAACCGAGGTCACCAAAAACAAAATAGTATGAAAAAATATATATTTACAGAGAACCAAGTTAAAAAAATCATAGATAATCAATTGAACGAACAAATAGTTCCAAAAAAAGATTGTTTTTCTATGGCTTTTGATAATAGTAAAACCACATTCGATAATGGAGTTATAAGAAATGGTGATTTAACTTTTAGTTCTGAAATGAACACATATAGATGTGGGAAAGTAAGTAGGCTCACGACCGTCACCGGTCCTGGTTCTATTGTTATTGACAAAAAAAATGGGGTATCGTCGGTTATTATGTACCAAAACGGTAAACCAACACAGATTAAATTTGAACCAAACTGTTCGTGTACAAAAATATAAATTATGAAGTTTACGGATTTAATATATGAAATTGTAATAGATGAAGCTAAAGGTAAAGATTTATTTTCCAATTTAATTGCTAAATGGAAAACACAATCTCCTAAATTTTTGGCTTTAGATGATACAGAACAATTAAGAGTTGGAGAATATATCTTCAACTTTTATATGAAAATAAGAACCAGTATTAATATGGGAGCACCATCCGTTGTTAGTTTTTTAGAAAGATATGACGGTCAACATGGTTCAACAAAGTACGGATTACAAAATTTAACCGACCCATCACAATTAGTACCATTCCCACAATTAATCGAATTTTTAAGTGAGTGGGGTAAGTTTTATCCAAATGCGGATGTTTTTGATACTGACGAAGCTGAAAACACAGAAGAAAAAGAAGAAGAGTTACAAAAAATATTTTCACAAAATGGTCCAAATTTAACTAAAGAAAAAATAGAAGAGTCGAAGGCTATGTGGTTTAATGAGTCTACTGCTTTAGTTAGTAAACCTGGATTTCGTGTTTATGAAATCATGAGTGAAGAGATGTCAAAAAGAATGGGTTATTATTATCAACAAGTACATAAAGCAGCTTATTTAAAACTTAGAGGTGAGGGAACAAGAATCAGTTCACCTTGGTGTGTTACATGGAGAGGTAATAGTTTTTCTGAATATGAAACATATGACGAAAATTATGTGGGTATAGGTAAACCTGTATTCACACACGGAGGTAACTTATATGGTAGTTATAGAAAAGAAGGTAGAACATTTTATTTTGTAATAGATGAAAGTAAAGAAAAAACTGATAGATATTACATGAGTGCCTTACAAAAGAAAGGTAATACATATATTTTAACTTCTATGTTTAATGATGGTGACACCACTAAAACTTGGGATCAAATAATAGTAATTTATCCTGAATTAGAGGACGATAGAGATAAAATAAAAGATAGACAATTGGCAGATAATGAATTGAATATGAATTCAATTCTTAACCAAATTACAGAAGATGGTGGTGTAAGAGATTTTGTTCGTCAAAATAGAGCAAGAAGAGATCAATATATTACATTGGGTGGTTATATTAGAAAACCTAAATCATGGTCCGCAATGGACACTGAATTAAGAGACAAGTATATTAATACAATTGATTTAGCCAATGCTTATCAAAAAGTTAGTAATGAAGATTTATTAAACGCAATGTTAGATTCTCCCGGCATTAGAAATATGTTAACAAGGAGATTAAGTATGTTTAGTAAAGATTTAGGTTACATAGTTGATAAGATAATGGAACAAAATTACGAAAGAGAATATACCGGAAAGAAAAATAATAATATTATTGTTTATCGAAATAAACATGATCACTCATATGGTGTGTTTGATTTATCAACTAACAAATGGTTAACTCACGGAGGCGTAACTTATTCATGTGCTTTTAAAGAATCAGATAGTAATTTTATTGAGTATACACCAGAAAATTCAAATGAAGGTGAAACTATTTTAATTATACAATATACTAATCCATCAGGACAAAAATTCTATACAATTCAAGTTGGTGTTAGTGTTAGTCATGATGATTCAGTTGCTAAAGTTTATATTATGAGTGGACCTCAATTTGAATCTTTAGGGGATATGTTTGATACACGTCCGCAAGAGTTTTCCGATAATGATGTTGATTTAGGTGAAGAAATTGAAAAGGGACTATAAAGTCCCTTTTTTTATGATAATAATTTATAATATTCGTTAAAATGTTTTATACGGTCAGGTAATCCAATTGTACCTCCATTAACTCGTTTTGTGATACTTGTAACCACAGCATCTGTTGCTCCACCATCTGCCATTTTATGTAATCCGTTCTTATTAAAGAACCAAGCCGCCGATAATAAAGCATAAGATGACGCAACTTTATCAGGGTTAGCCGACATATCTTCATTTATTGATTTACCAAACGCAGTGTAGTTGTCTTTACCTGTTAATTGAATATAACCACGTCCACAGAATTTAGCACCATCTCCTGAAGATTCGGGACCATTTCCCATTCTACCACCATAAACTCTATTTGCTATTTTTTGAGGTTGTCTTTCATATGGTTTAGCATCTGCTTCTGTTTTAAAATACTTATTAAACGTACCAACCAAACCTTTAGCTGAATAATTCAAATTCTCCTTTGTAAGTCTAAATCCACCACTTTCATGACCACATTGAGCCAAGAAATGAGCCAAACGTAATGGTGTGTTAATTTCAAATTTAGCGGCAGTGTCAGGTATTTGAGCAATAACACTATCGGGTATATGACCTTTCAAATTTTCTAATTTTAAACTACCTACAGTTTTAACCGGTATAGGTTCGGTAATAACCGTAGGAGCACTTACAGGAACAACTGTTTCAGTTACCCCCATAATAATTCCCCAAGTCTTATCACCCACAACACCATCCGCAGTTAAACCATTTTTAGATTGCCAACCTTTAACGGCTGCTTCTGTTTTTGGTCCAAATTTACCAATAGGGTCAACACCTAATTTAATCTGTAATTTTTTTACATCTTCTCCTTCTGATCCTAATTTTAATAACATATTTTTAAATTTTATTTTTTCTCATTATTATGGGTTCCACACCAAGGACATATCGGTAAAGATTTTTTCTTTTTATGTGTCGTTTGTGTAAACTTTTTTCTACAATTATTACAAGTTAAAAATTTAGCATCTTTATTTAAATCATCAATACTTTTAACTTGTTTATCAGTTAATGGTTTTTCCTCTTCCTCAATTCTATCTTGATATCTAAATCTATGTGAGGCGTATTTCTTTTCAGGTTGACTATATAATCTTTTCTTTCTTGTAAAAGCAAAACTTCTACTTCTTTCGTCCACCTCAATATTTTCAGTAATTAACCTTAATTGTTCCTCCGATACTAATATTTTCATATTATATAAATACAACAAAAAACCCTCCTAATTGGAGGGTTAATATTATTTTTGAACATATCCTTGATAATTCAATAATTCAGGATTTGTTTTTATGTCAAATTCTTTTGGTGGGGTTGTATCTACTGGTGGTGGGGTTGCTGTTTGGGTTGTTGGTGATGAACCAGGTAATGGTTGACCATTTTTAAGTGCGTCCGCCACAGCTTGTTGTTGAGGTGTAAGTTGTGAGGCGGTTTTACCATACGAATTCAATTTGTTCATAAATTGTTGACCTTGTTTTGCCATATCTTGTACACCTTGTTGACCTTTTTGTGCCATTAATTGTTGGGCAGCTTTAGTTCTACTACCCATAATACCATCTATACCATCTTTATTTGGTCCTGTCTTACCTAAATCATAACCTGCCGCCTTTAATTGTTTTTGTAATTCCATAACCTTTTGGTCAGGTTTAGAAGCTTTACTTGCGTTAGCAAGACCCAAGGCAAGTTTTTTAGCGGCATTAGGATCTGTTTTACCTAAAGTAGCAACATAAGCCTGAGCCTTAGTAACATCATCTTGAGTAACCTTAAACTTATCCATGTAGTCAGCCCAAGACATTCCATTTAATTTTGGATTTGTACTTTTAATTTTAAGATCATTACCCACTTGACCCATTGTATTTGCGATATTTACATATCTTTGATTTTGAGTATTTTGAGTTGCTTGTTGTTGTTTTATTAGATTTTGTGCTGCGGTTTGTTCTTCTGGTTTGATTTGATATTTCGTAACATAATCAATTGGGAGAGTACCTTTATTTGCGATTAAATTTTTAGCAATATTATTAATTCTTTCTTGAGTTTTTGGGTCTACTGATGGTTTTACCAAAGCGTCTCCATAACCAAATCCTGTTGTAGTATCTTCGTTAATTGTTTGTTCACTAATAACTTTATATACAATATCTCTTAACTGACTTTCAGTTAATTTAATAATTTTTTGTGACATACTATAAAAATCTTTTGAAGTTTGATTTAATTTTTTTGATTGATTCGTTCATCATACTATCATCTCCCATATGTTGGTGTTCATCTCCCATAGTCCCCTCAAAACCTGACATATCATCATGATGATGTTCTTCTTCTTCTTTGTGATGATTCATAATTTCATGATGTAAAGCTCTTGTAAACATTCCCATATCTATATGTTCCATATCGATACCTTTTTCTTCTAATTTCCCAACGATAATTGGTGCTACTTCTTTAGCTAAAGCCATTTCTATCATACCCACACTTGTTTCATTCACATCACCTTCTTCATTTAATGAAAAATCACTATGTGGAACAAATTTCTCACTTTGACTTTCATCACCTGAACCTTTAAACTCATTCATCATGAAATCAAATACTTGGTCCACATTTTCTTTTGCTGATGAAATATGGTCGTCAGCCCAATCATGACCATTATTTAAAAGTTCATTAACTTTTTGTTCATCTAATTCCATTAACAATTTAGATTGTCTGTGAATTTGACCTAAATTAGAAAAGAACATATAATTACTCTCCATTCCTTCGTTCTCGTTGATTGATTTATTTCCAACCAATCTTTTCAATTGTTCTTCGGTGATTTTTAATTTTTTACCCATGATATAGTTTTACCTATATAAATATATCAATAACACAAAAAACCCCCTGTTTTTCAACAGAGGGTCAGAACAAGCAATCGTAATTTCTTATTTATTATCCAATAATTCAAAGACCTTATCCTTAATCTTATGTCTTTTGATATAAACAAAAGCAGCTTGACATTCTTTTGTTTTATACCATTTGTTTTTTGGGTGTTGGGATAATACATCAACCAACTTCTCCAATGTCCACTTTGTGTTCCCACCATTCATATGGTTAATAACATCCAATAACCATTTTTTTCTAATTGCGGTGTTATAAGCTGATGGAGATTTAATTTGTAATTCTTTAATTGAATTGTATTTTAAAGCTTCTTTAGCCACATTATCAAAAGTCCATTTAACGTTAAGTTTATCGTATCCACGTTTCATGTCTTTAGATAATTCCTTATGCCAACCATATCTAATTGCGGTATTATAAGCAATAGTATCTTTAGTTCTTAAATCCTTTATGTTATCGTAATTTGAATATATCTCATTTATTTTTTCGTAGTTCCATTTTTGAACCGGCCCAAAAACTCTTTTACTCATGTGTTGAACACACTCTTGATAAAAGTCTTTCTTTAGGGCTGTGTTATATGAAGATATGTTACCACTCATCCAATCACTAATACTATTATATTTTTTGGATTCTTCCAACAATGTTTCTTTAGTCCATTTTTTCTTATGTGGAATTAAAGATAAAATCTGTTTATCCATTTTCTTTCGTAAACAGTAGGAATAATGTAATTTGAATTTTTCTCTAAACTCTTCTTTTGAAGAACAGTTTTCTGCGATTTTGGTCAATTCCTCAATTGAATATTCGGGCCACACTTTTTTGACGTACACCATGTTTTATAAAAATTTTTACAAAAATAAGGTGTCATCACCAATAAACCAAACTTTTAATTATCGTCTTTTGTGTCTTCTTCGTAAATGTTCATAAATATCATCTCAATTCGGTCATATAATTTTAAATCAGATATTACTTCTTCCGCCATTTTCTTATCTATTTCACGTCTAACTGATTGATTACCAGGTATGAAATAGTTACCATTATCTAAAACATCCCATTCTACCATAGGGTCTAACATCTCTATATCTTCATCATCTCTATATTCTTCATCTTCTCTAATATCACCACCTAAATGTAGAATATATGTAATATTTTTATTATGTGTATGTATTTTAACTTCAAAATTTACAATATAAATAAAATCATCATCAATACCACCAAAATCCCAATCAATCATAGTTATCGACACTTGAGGTCTACCCTCATTTGGCTCTTGTTGTTCTGCCAACATATTCATGGTAACGTATTTTGGTAAATTATCAATTAATACATAACCTGTATATTGTTGATTTTTTTGTCTGTCTATGTATTGAATCTCGACTGATTTGTTTTCGTAATTAATTTTATCGTCAAATATTGTAATTTCTTTTTCTTTATCAATATAATGTCTATTACCTTTAAAAATCTTATTAATTATGTTACCTAAATGGTTTCTAGTTTCAATCATTTCATGAGTGAATGGTTCAGTAAACCAAGTATACATATCATCAGCAAAATCACCATAACTCGGCCAATCATATTGAACGTCAGATTCAAAATCATAATCATCGGTATTAATGTCGTAATAACTTGTATAACTTTCAAAAAAATGATTAAAATCGTCAATACTTTCCAAGTCTTTGTTCTCAACAAAATCATTATAACTATCAACATCAAAACAAATCAATGTATCATTTTTTATAATAACACGTTTTTCGATTTCATTTATACGTTCATCATAAACATAATCAACGTTACTATAGTTGTCATTGTCAAATTTTTCAGTAAACTTACTATGGAATTTATCAATAAATGAACTTAAATATTTTTCACTAAATAATCCATAATTGGTTGCAATTGTTTCTCCCAACAAACTTAAAATTAATTCATTTTGTTCTTCAAAAAATCTTTCTAATAATTGTTCTAAATCATAATCAAAATCTGAACCGTATCTTTCTGAAGGATATTGGTTTTTTGAATTTTGTAAGCTACTGAGATAGTTATATAATTCAAGTACATGAGTTGATTGTTTCTTTAAATCAAATCTAATTTGATCTTCTCTTTCCCAATGGATTACTTCAATTATATTTTCATCATTGATTAATGTCATATATATTTCGGAATCAAATTCACTATCCACAGTTAACGAACCAGTTTGGATTTTTGTTTCTTTGAGTTTTTCCTTATATGCGTGAACAATTAAATTTTCTTTATCGTGAGGTAAGAATCTTCTACGGGTGTATAATTTTTTTAATTCTTCGATTGGTGTGTCTTCTTTTAATGGATAAAAGAAATTAAATAATTCTTCTTTATAAAAATAACCTTTAGGGTCCACAGAACCGTTACTTAAATTTTTAAATTCACTTTCATCTACGTCAGATGGTTTAAAGAAAAATTGAACTCTTTTATCTAAATCAGTTTTATCGGCAATAATATATAATGGTGCCTGTTCGTTATATGATTTAAATCTACTTGTTTTATCTCTATTCCTTGGGTTCAATGATAGTGGTCCCCATGTTGTACACCACTCCGCTCCAACTCCTAAATAACAAGCTCCTTTTTCGGTTAGGGGTTGGTATATCATATATTCATTTCCATTATGTAATAACACATAGTCCTCACCCTCATCAACAAATGATAATACATCTTTAAATGATTGAGTATCTTGTGCTAAATATTTTTTTATATAAGGATAAATGTCAGGTAATGACTTAATCTTATTCCAAGGGATAACGACATTTCTTTTATAAATAACATCCACATATTCCTTAGCCAAACTTAAATCCTCAATTCTAAATCCCTCTTTACTATAAAGAGTCAATAGTAAACGGGCATACTTACCAAGTTTATCTATTTCACCATTTTTATCCACTTTGGTAAATCTATCGGCTTTAGCTATAGAGTTGAACCTACTTCTTGGAATTGTAGAATAATACTTTTCGTAAATTTTATTTACGTCCTCAACAGATTCAATTAGTAATTCGTATATTAAAGATTCAAAATTCATTAACAATAAATAGTTTGGTTTATTATAAATAAAAAAACCTTCCAAATGAAGGTTACCCAGTATATACTAGTATTCTTTTCTAGTTCTAGTAAACCAGTCTAGTATACTAGATAAATACTGGGCGTTTTGGTAAAAATCTATATTTATTTTTATGACAATAGGAGATTTATGTGAATTCAAAATTAATTTTCCAGAAGCTGATTTTTGGTTAGTTAGGAAAGGTGACGAGAAAATCGTCGGTAAACCTGTAAAAGAGTTCAATACAGAACACATCGGAGTTAAGGTGGTACAAACAGACATCATTGACCCAAACTATCTGTATTACGTCTTTTTACATCTACAACAGTCAGGTAAGTTTGTAAACTTTGCTAAAGGTAGTTTAAGATTAAAACATATCTCAATAGCCGATGTTAAAAGTATATCGGTAGGTTAAACTAAATCAGATAATTCATATTGAGATGAACGAACTGCCAAATGTGTTTGTCCCGATGACCATGTTAAAGCGTCACTAATATTATCCGCACCTGTGTATCCATATCTTTTTAACCAATATAAACATTCGTTATCATCTTTTGGTGCGTTGGCTGTGATGGTACCTACATTATTAAAATAAATTACATAACCACCTACGGTTACAGGTACTCCATTATAGAAACCACTGTTACTTGTTGGTCCGTAATCATCTCCTCCGGTAACACCGAAAAAGAAATCATTATTGGTTAAGGCATTTTTACCTAAGGTATTTGTTACGCTAATTTGATTGTGTGAAGTTAGTGACATCTATTTTTTGTTTCTAATAAATATCATGGCAATCTTAAATATCTTATGTTGTTGGTATAATAGCATTGTATGCCTTGGTTACGGCTTGAGTCCTTGCTTGCGTTGTTACAGCGTTTAATCCAGCCTTGGCTGCCTTTTGAATTATTGGATGAGCATTAGCATGTGTCTGTACTGCCTTCTGTGCTAATTTCTGTATTAAATTTGATGATTCTTGTTGAACCATTCCTGCGTTTTTAGCTAAACCATCAACTATTGCCGTTTCGGTTGATGTTAACGCCCCGTTTGTCCCTAATTTAACCGCTAAAGCGGCCATACCTTTTTGACCTAATTGGGCTATTGCTGGAATTTCAGAAACAACTTTACTAACTCCAGGTAAAAGACTTAATAACGCAACAAGTCCCGCCTTTTTTGAGTCGCCATTTTTATAATAAATTCCCGCATCGGCTAAACCAATACCAGCAGAAATAAACGGTCCAACAAAAGGTATAAACGCCGTTCCGATTTGTAACACCGTATTAACGGTATGTATATTTTGTTTATACCAATTTGACACAGAATTAACCAAAGCTCTATTATCTGCGTTAGTTTTAGCTGCAGCATCTGCGGTACCGTAACGTCTATCGAAACCAGCTTCGCTTTGTTCTAATATGATTTTCTTTAATTGTGATTCGGTTATTACTAATTTCATAATATTAAATATCTAAACATTTTAAGACACCATCTTTATCGTAGCCAAATTGATTATGATGAATATCGGCAGATGGAACAATTTCATACACAGATACAATTAAATAATGAAATTTTTGGTAAGCGTCGTATAATTTTGGATACTCTTTTTTAATAACCCCACCCAATTGACTCAATTCATTTTTGTCATGTTCAACAGATGAATCTAATTCATTCCAATAACGAACGACTTTTTGAAAATCCTTATGTAAGTACTTTTTACAAATTGAATCAATCATTTTCCATTCATCTAAAGCTGTTTTTGTATCTAACCTTTCTATTGTAATATATGAAAATATCATACCATCCAATTTAACTTGACCCGTTGTTTTAAAAATCTTAGGAAATAATTCAGGATTTTGTAGAAATATAGGAACCCATTTTTTAATAATATCAGGACTACCTACTTTATAAACAATATTTGGATTGTGACTTGACGGGATGATATAATGGTCGGCACCCGCACCTAATGAAGGTTTACGTTTAGTTTCAATCTCATTTAAACGTTTATATTGTTGTTCTGTTATTATAACTGTCATTAGTTGTTATTAAATTTTATCCACAGAATTGGTAAACTTATGAC
>Ga0214919_10002125_pt1 | contig 31561 bp, 26 predicted proteins | sample LL1503_MetaG_FD_177994 | JGI IMG/M metagenome (GOLD analysis project Ga0214919, IMG submission 177994) | Freshwater microbial communities from Lake Lanier, Atlanta, Georgia, United States - LL-1503 | ecosystem: Environmental > Aquatic > Freshwater > Lake | place: USA: Georgia | collected... | reverse complement strand
CCTCGTGTGAGTTTGCTTATAGGGGCTGGTGCTTCTTCTCGGTTTAAGCCCGTAAAAAAAGCTGCTAAGCCTGACACGGCACCTTCTATTGCCTAATTAATTCAGACTGAATCAAGGCATATTGGCGATCCAATGTGCCTTTATTTTTTTGAACGACTTGATAAGCATTTTCGCCCATTTGTTTGGCTCTTTCTGGGTTGGCAAATAAATCTCTCAAAGCCGCCGTCATCAGGGGTATTTCAGAAATTAATAGAGCGCCTCCGGCTTGAACTAAAGTTTCAGTGATCTGCTGGAAATTGAAAACATGGGGGCCGGTAATGCTCGGCTTTTTTAAAGCTGCGGGCTCTAATAAATTATGCCCACCTCTGGGGACTAAGCTTCCGCCAACGAAGGCTACTTGAGCCAGTGAGTAATAAATTAATAACTCACCCATCGAGTCGCCTAGAAATATCTGTGTGCTTTCTAAAATATTTCCTAAATTATTTTCTGGATTATTTTTAGTCTCACTTCTGGTTTGAATAGAAAAATTTTCTTGCTCACATAATTTTTTAATTTTTACAAATCTTTCAGGATGCCTCGGGACTAAGATTAATAAAGTCGCAGGATTGGTTTTTAATAAATGCCGGTGAATGTCTAATACATAAGTTTCTTCGCCTTCATGCGTACTAGCGGCAATCCAGATGGGCCGCTGATTAGAATTAATTATTTTATTTTTTAATTCTTGAGATCTGTCCAAAATATTATCGGGAATATTTAAATCAAATTTTAAACTCCCAGTAACTTTTATTTTAGATTTTGTAACACCTAGGGCCTCAAATCGGCGAGCATCTTGATCTGTCTGAGCAATAATTAAATCCAGATAATTCAGCATTTCTGAGCTTAATCTTAAAAATTTTTCATATTTTAAATAAGACCGTTCGGAGAGCCGAGCATTCGCCAGGATGATCTTGGTTTTATTTTCATGGGTGTATTTTAAAAGATTCGGCCAGAGTTCGGTTTCTATTAAAATTAAAACTTTTGGCTGGGTATTTTTCAAAAATTTCTTAATAAAAATAGGCAAGTCATAAGGCAAATAAGAATGTTTGATTTTTTTGTTTTTTAAATAATCTCCAAATTTCTCTCTAATAAATTGGCTACCTGTTGGCGTCATGCACGTAATTAAAAATTCTTGATCTGGAAAGTCCTGTAATAATTTCTGAATTAAAGGATAGGCCGTAATCGCCTCACCAAGAGAGACGGCGTGGATCCAGATTGCATTTTTAGTTTTAAATTTTGTGATCCCTAGTCTTTCGCTCCAGCGTTTTCTATAAGCCGGTGTGAGCCTGCTTTTTTTTAATAGTCTTAAGAATGCAAAGGGGAGAATAAAATAACTTAAGAGTGTGTATAAAAAATAGAGCATGATTTTTTTAGGCCTTTATTTTTTTAATAATATTACTAGTCGAGAAGCCTGGCTTTAAAGATAATAATTTTACTTCGCCGCCGTAAGCTTCGACGATTTGATGGCCTACTATCTGTTCTTTGCTTGAATAATCCCCGCCTTTGACCAAGATATCCGGCTGTAATTCAGCTAATAATTTTTCTGGGGTGTCTTCATCAAAACTCACCACCCAGTCGACACAAGATAAAGCAGCCAGCATTTCCATGCGCTCTTCTAAGGGAATAATAGGCCTGCTAGGTCCTTTTAGTTTTTGTATAGATCGATCTGAATTCACAGCGACTATTAATCTATCACCTAGATCTTTAGCCTCTTTAAGATAAGTCAGATGGCCTGAATGTAATAAATCAAAACAGCCATTAGTAAATACAATTTTTTCATCTAAATCTTGCGATTTTTTAATTATTTTTTGAGCTTGCTCTTGAGTCAAAATATTATTTTTCCCTGGGCTTTTAATATTCTGGTTTTTTAAATTTTCTAAATTAATTTTCTGGTGCAAGGCTTGAGCTAATTCCTGGGGAGTGACGCAAGCAGCGCCTAATTTAGCAACCACAATGCCTGCTGCCGTATTGGCCATTTTCATCGCAGAGACATAATCATGGCCGCAAGATAATGCCAGGGCAAAAATAGCAATGACGGTATCTCCAGCGCCAGTCACATCAAAGACTTCTTGGGCTTCTGTCGGAATAGAAATTAAATTTGGATTATTTTTTGTTATTAAACTCATGCCGTCAGCACTGCGCGTAATTAACAAAGCCTCTAAATTTAAATTAATTAAAAGTTGTTTAGCTTTTGAAACTAAAATTTCTTCAGAATCACAGGGCCCGACAATACTTATAAATTCAGAATAATTAGGGGTAATGACAGAAGCGTCTTTATATTTAGTAAAATCAGAACCCTTAGGGTCTATTAGAACAGGAATATTTAATTTTTTAGCTTTCTGAATTAAATCTTGAGGGTTAGACAAAGTCCCTTTGCCATAGTCTGAAAGAATTAAGACTGAATAATTTTTTAAATTTAAATCTAGATAATCCAGTAAGTCTTTTTTGTTTAAATTAATAAAGCTTTCTTCATGATCAATTCGAAGCATCTGCTGATGATGGCTCTGGCTGACTATGCGCGTTTTAGTAATAGTAGGTAAATTAGTTTTTAAGAAATAAGTTTGAATTTTTTTCTGAGCTAAAAAATCCTCTAATTTTTGACCGTTTAAATCTTCGCCGATCACACCCATTAAACATGCGGTGTGATTCATCGAGGCAATATTCAAAGCGACATTAGCGGCGCCTCCAGGCACAAAGCTTTCTTTTTGAATTTTGACAATAGGAACAGGCGCTTCAGGAGAAATTCGAGAGACGGTACCCGATAGGTACTGATCCAGCATGACATCGCCAATAATTAAAATAGGTTTGTTTTTAGGGGAAGTAGACATTGGGGCAGAAAGCATTGAGTGGCTCCAAATAAAAATAAATAAAAAATTAAATAAAAATTTAAGCAAAAATAAATTAAAAAATAGGGGCGCATTGTAATCAACAGGACTTGATAGGAGCAAGCAGGGTGTTCATGATGCGCAGGATTAAATTGAGGGGATATTTTCTTGTCTGAACTTAAATCTAAACCAGCATCTAAACCAGCATCTAAATTGGGAAACTCTGGGGATGTATTTTATCGCTCTGTTTTTACGGATTCTGGTCTTGCGCCTCGTGAGGCTCAGCTTTCTATGATGGCTTGTATAGATCAGGCCCTAGAAAATAATTCTATTGCGGTGATTGAAGGCGGGACGGGCGTTGGTAAAACGTTTGCTTATTTATTGCCAGTTTTAACGCTGCTTTCTCAAGAAGAAAATTTAAATCTGAGAGTGGTGATTGCAACAGCGACAGTGACTTTGCAAGAGCAAATTTTAAAAAAAGATCTCCCAGAAATTTTAACTATGTTTAGAAAAAGCCTGGGTGAAAAAAATCCAGAAAATAATCTAGACAATAATTTTCCCAATATTTCCATAGAGATTGCCAAGGGCCGTGGTCGTTATGTCTGTCCTCAGAGGCTCTATGGATTTCATGGCAGTCAGCAAGGTGATTTAAGCTTGTACGGGATTGGTGAAGAAGAGAGCGAGAATAATTTTAAAAATAAAAAAAATTCAAAAAATAATGCCCAAGACAGTGAAATAATTGACGAACTGCAAGAAAAATTAAGTTTAGGCGCCTGGTCTGGCGATCGAGATGAGTTGGATCAGATTATTCCCCAGTCTTTGTGGTCTGGCTTAATTGCTGAAACCAGTACTTGTTCTAATAGACGATGTTCTTATTTTTCAGAGTGTCCATATTTCAAAGTTAAAAAAAATCTATCAAAAGCAAAATTAATTATTACCAATCATGATTTATTACTTTCAGATTTAGCCCTGGGTTCTGGGGTCTTGCTCCCAGAGTTAGCTAATACGATTTATATTATTGACGAGGCCCATCATTTTCCTCAGAAAACTCTAGGCCAGTTTGAATCAGAAACTTTATTACTGGGTTCTAAGCTTTGGTTAAGATCTCTGGAAACTTATCTGCCCAAGTGGCAGCAGGAATTAAAATCATCCGCTGGGAAACTAGCCGAGTGTCAGAAAAATATTGAAAACTTAAAAATTAATCTTGATCTTTTATATCAAGAATTAGAGAAATTTTGGGGGAATTCTGAAGAGTATTTTTTGTTTGAAAATATGATGGGGGATAGCGGGGAAGATTTAAGAGAAAAAATAATTTTAGTCTTAAAGAACTCCCAAAGTATCGGCGCTTATCTTTCAGAGTTTCATGGTGAGTTAGTTCAAACCCAAGATAAAGAGATTGCTGATTTTGAGAAAGTAGTGGGTTTATTGGGTATTTTGATTAAAAAAAATTACAGCTTATCCAGAACATTAGAAATGTTCTTAATTCCAGATCAAGAGCCTATTGCGAAGTGGATGACGTTTAATCAAGAGTTATCTGTCAAGAAACAAGATTTTATTTTGCATGCGGCCTGGATGACGGCTTCTGAGTTATTAAAACAATTTTTTTGGGGGAAGATAAAACGCCCTGTGATTTTATGCTCAGCGACCTTAAGAACCTTAGGGAGTTTTGAAAGCTATTTAAAAAAAGCAGGTTTGGAGGCGGATCCAAGAGTGAGCTCACAATTTTTTATCTCGCCGTTTAATTATCAAGAGTCTTTTTTAAATATTCCCAATATGAAAAATATTCCAGAAGGCGCTGAGTCTGAGAAATATGTTCAAGAAGTGATTGAGAATATAAAAAATATTATTAATAAAAATATTGAAAATAATAAAAATATTGGCGGGGTCTTGGTTTTATTCGCCAGTCAAAAATTATTACAAGAAGTCTTAAATAATCTGGAAGATGCCCAGAAAAAATTTGTCTTATATCAGGGGCAAGAATCTAAGATGGCTTTGTTAAGTAAGCACCATGAGAATATTAATAAAAATATTCCTAGTATTTTATTTGGCCTTCAATCTTTTTCAGAAGGAGTAGACCTGCCTGGAAAATATTGTACCCATGTGGTGATTGTGAAGCTGCCCTTTGCGCCTCCCACAAGTCCTATTGAACGGGCGTATCAAAAATGGTTAGTCACCCAAAATAAAAATCCCTTTAGAGAGCATACCTTGCCAGAAGCGTCTTTAAAGCTAACCCAGGCGGTTGGGAGATTAATCAGAAGAGACGGGGATGTGGGTGAAGTGACTATTTTGGATCATCGAATGATGAGAAAGTTTTATGGAAAAATGCTAATTAAATCTTTGCCTAATTTTAAGTTAAATATCTAAGATAATTTATTTATTAATAATGATTAAAAGTTGAGTTTCAGCAGGAAGGTTTATACCCTCTGCGTCTTTTTTATATTTAATTATGTCAGGATTTTATCAAATGAGTGGTTTAAGACCGGATTTAAAAGATAAAGCTGGTGTTGGTGTTGGTCTGAGTGACCCTGGTCAAGAGTCTGATTTGAACAATGGCGGTTGGTTTTTTTGGGGGCAGAATGTCGGCCGATCAGGCGCTTTTACTCCCAATGGTTTCCCTGAGTTTCAACGAGATGAATATCCTTCATATGAATTACCTCCGGTGGGTGCTGCTCTTCCTGGGTCTCCAGATTTTTTCTTAGCGGATGGTCTGAACTTGGTCGGGACGATGCCTGCAAGGTCTATGATGTCAGTGGATGTGAGTCACACTTCCCCTACTATTCACACAGGAATGACACCGGGGATTTCTTCAGAATTAATTGCAGTTCGATCTGTGCCAGATTTTGTGGTTGTGGCCCCTGAGAAGCCGTTAATGCCTATCCATTCAGGATTGAGCCCGTATGATTCATCGGCAGTTCTTCATCATCCAGTAGTTACAACGGCTGGTCATTTTCCTTTTGATTCTGAAGCTGAGAGTCGCATTAGACGGAGGGGTACTCCTGTCGCCGTCGCCTCTGTTGAGACGCAAACAGAGATCGCTGTTGCGCCAGGGCAAGATCTTGCAGTGTTTAATCCAGGACAAGGCTATCTCAGATGCCCTTCGCCACTGAAAGTAGTCTGCTGGATCGTGCTGGGATCTTTGGTTTTTGTGAGCCAACCTTTTTTTGGTGGATATCTCGGCATCTCAGGCTATGAGGCGATCAAAATTTTGTCCTTAAATTATTCTTTGCGCTATTCAGCTAAGGCAGCACAGATTGCATTTAATATATTTGGGGGTCTAACCGGGCTTGCTTTTGCTTTTGTGATCATTAATTTTAAAAAATGGGTTAATGGGGCGAAAAATGATTGGAAGGCGATGGAAGAAAGATGGGTAGATTTGTTTGAAGGCACTATTGCTCGATCTTTTGTTAAATATTTTCATATTCTTTTGTACGTCCTTGTATTATGGCCTGCACTTTCTTTGGCGCCTGCTTTAGCTTTGAAAGATAATGGGCTTGATTCCAGAAAAGACTGGTGGGTATTTTTTCTTTCAGTGGTGCTTTTTGTGGGTGATTATCCAGCGTGGGCTGCCACTCATCTTGATCAAATTATTACAGCCCCTGCTCGTATTAGTGACACGATCGCAGCAAGGAGGAAAATTCGTTCAGCCCCTCAGCGTATGGGAGAACTAAAGCGATATGTTCCGAACTTTTTTCGGCTTGGTTTATGGGTTGTTACCAGTCTTATTCATATGTTTTTACAAGGCGCTCGATTAGGGTTCATGGGGGCATCAGGAGTTCGCTTATTCTTTCATTTTGAGAGGACAAGCTGGACTTTTCGTGGTTTACAAATCGGTTTTGGCTTGCTAGCTGCTTATCAGACGCTGTTTACTGCTTGTGCAAAGGCCTTTGATGACGGGGTATATCAAAAAGAAGGGTCAATTATTCAAGAATTAGCTGCAACCTATAGAAACTTGATGTCTTGTCGGTGGGTACGTCCCCCCACGCTTCCTGGTTTTTTGTATAGCCTAACTTATCTGAGTATCTGGGGTACTTTGGTTGCGGCAAATGCGGATTTTGTCGGTCAATATTTTCATCATCAGGAGCGCAATACCTCAGCAGACTTAAGTTCGAGTTCGAGTTCGAGCTTAAATGATGCTATGACGACAAACGCAGAGCAAGCGACGATGATTATGGTGGGTGCTGCCTTTGCAGCTTTCACGGTCGCGCCTCAATTCGCAAGTTTTATCACACCAAGGGTGTATGCAGGGATGGAATATCTCGCGCAACTCGCACAAGAAGTGAAGAAGAAAATAGGTTCTTGCTGTCCTTTCTTTGGACAAGCTGTGAGGCAAAGCGCTTCTGCCCCGAGTCCTTCTGGGCTGACGCAGGGGTTGATATCTCCCGTGGCAGATCTTCCTAGCCCGGTCTGAAAATTTTCTCATCTTTTTTAAGATGACGCTTTGGATTAAGGTTTGATTTCATGTCTTGCTAAGAGCATGACCCTTGGATAAGATGCGCCCGCGTTGAATTACCCGGGGTCCTTTCTCTATGCAGACAACTCAAGCCATGGATGTTGCTAAGTTAACTAAAACCCATTGGCGCGTGTGGTTTCTTTCTGCGATGGGTATTTTTCTAGACGGCTTTGATTTATTTATTATTGCGGTCGCTCTGCCTTTAATTATTCAGCAGTTTCACCCTAGTCATTTTATGGAAGGATTGACTGTCGCTGCAACGCCTATTGGCTGTATTTTTGGCGCATCTATTTTTGGAAGATTCACGGATAAGTTGGGCCGCCGAGTTATTTTATTATTAGATTTATTATTCTTTGTCGTCTTTGCAGGTATGAGTGCTTTTGCCTGGAGCGTGATTTCTTTAATTGTTTTTAGATTCTTATTGGGTATTGGCATTGGGGCAGATTATCCAGTCAGTTCGACTTATATCACTGAGAATATGCCTAAGCGTTTGCGGGGCAGAATGTTGGTCAGTGGTTTCGGATTTCAAGCTTTGGGTGCTTTGTCCGGCGCCGCTTTAGGAGCTTTGATTTTAATGCTTTACCCAGAGATCGCCGCTTGGCGATGGATGCTCGGGATGGCTGTTTTCCCTGCAATTATTATTTTGCTTTTAAGACTGTCTCTTCCGGAAAGTCCCCGTTGGTTATTACAAAATGGCCAGCCAGAAGAAGCGGCTCGCGTCGCTGAAATGATGACGGGGAAAAAATTAAAAGTGGAAGCCATTCAAGCGGCTGAAGCTTCTTCTTTCTTGGATTTATTTACCCCGAGATATTTAAAAAGAACCATTTTGACTTCAACAGCTTGGTTTATCATGGATATTGCTTTTTATGGCATTGGGTTTTTCACACCGATTATTTTGGCAGCGATGGCGTTCACTTCTCAGGGTAATTTTATCGAGGCGGATATTGCAGCAACCCATGGCGCTATGTTCTTAGATATCTTTTTGATTATTGGGATTTTGTTCGCTGTTGTTCTGGTTGATAAATGGGGTCGTTTGATTTTACAAGCGCTGGGTTTTATCGGCATGGCCTTGGGTTTAATTATCTTGGCAGTCAGTCCTAATTTTATGGGGATTCATCATTTTGCTTTGGTATTTTTAGGCTTTGCTTTGTTTAATCTTTTAGTCAACATGGGCCCAAATCCTATTACTTTTTTATTGCCTGCTGAAATGTTTCCTACGCATATTCGTGCGACAGGGCATGGTTTTGCAGCCGCTTCTGGGAAGGTGGGAGCTGCTGTTGGCGGGATTTTAATTCCTATTTTAAGAGCAGTGATTGGCTTGCCAATTACGCTTTGTATTATTGCGGGTTTATGTATCGTAGGTTTCATGCTGACAGTTACTTTAGGTTATGAAACTAAAGGTCGGTCTTTAGACGAGCTAGAAAGAAAACTAGAGAAAGATATGGACCAGGCTGAAATTGGCTTATTAAATCTTCAGAAAGATATTTCAAAACTGCAATTAGATATTACTCATGTTGAAGGGGCTTTATCTAAAGCCATTGAAGATATGCGTCGTATGTACCGAGATAAGAAATAATTTTATTAATTTATGTGCAACCTGGTGCTGCCGAAACGGCATGGGCAGGGACGCATGATGGTCTCCCAAAATTAAGATTAAAATCGAGGCCAATAGAAGGTCATGCTAATCAAGAATTAATTAAATTTTTGGCGCAAGAATATAAGACTTCGCCTTCTCGAATTAAATTAATTCAGGGTGAGAAATCTAGAATTAAAAAATTAGAAATTGATATTTAAAATAGAGGGGCGAGCCTCGTCCTCGTGTTCGTCCCAATGAAGGTGAGAGAGTATTTGTTTATGCAGGTAGCGTTGATTCAAGTCGCTGTATTTTTAATTAATATTATTTTTAATTTTTACATCACGTTGGTCTTATTAAGATTTTTATTGCAGTGGGTGAAAGCTGATTTTTACAATCCCTATTGTCAGCTTTTAATTAAATTTACTAATTTTTTCTTAGTGCCCTTAAGGCGGATTATTCCTGGTTTTTTTGGCTTAGATATTGCAGCGTTAGTTTTAATATTTTTATTGCAAGCCGCGCAGATTATTTTATTAGCGCTGATCTTTAAAAATCCAATGCATGCTTGGCTGAATATCTGGCTTTTAGTTCCTATTGTGACCAGCTTGGTGACCTTGGTTTTAAATACTTATTTTTATGCGATTTTAATTCGGGCGGTTTTAAGCTGGATAAATCCTGACCCGTATAATCCAATGTTCCATATTTTAATTCAGCTCACTGAGCCCGTGTTAAAACCCATTAGAAAAATCCTGCCTGAATTTTCTGGCTTTGATTTTTCGCCTCTGGTTATTTTAATTTTGATTCAAGTCATTTTGATTTTTGTGCGGAATATTTAAAACGCATTAAATTTAAATGCCCCCTCTCTGTCCCTCCCGCGAGGGGAGAGACGAAATTAAAAGGGCTTACAAAAAAATATCACCAAGCCAGGTCTTTTATATTTGAAATATTCAAAGCCTGTTTCTGTAAATTAATTAATTCTGTGATTCCCATTTTCCCAAGACTTAGCATCTCTGTCAGCTCTTGTTCTGAGAAAGCAGCGCCTTCAGCAGTCCCCTGAATCTCTATAAAACATCCCTTGTCATTCATGACCAGATTTAAATCAGTCTCGCAGTCTGAATCTTCAGGGTAATCTAAATCTAAGACCACTTGGCCTTTATAAATACCCACAGAAACAGCTGCAATTAATTGATGTAGTGGGTGAGGAATCTGAATTTTCTTGGATAATAAATTGTGTGCTTTAAAAAATTGAAACGCATCGGCCAAAGCCACACAAGCCCCTGTAATCGCTGCGGTTCGAGTGCCACCATCGGCTTGAATCACATCGCAATCAACCGTCAGGGTGTACTCTGGTAAGAATCTTAAATCCACTGCGGCTCTTAAAGATCTGCCGATTAATCTTTGAATTTCCATGGTTCGACCGCCCTGTTTCCCAGAGGCGGCTTCTCTTTGAGTGCGCTCAGAGGTCGCGCGCGGCAACATGCCATATTCGCAAGTGAGCCAAGCCTGGCCCTTGCCTTTTAAAAACTTAGGAACGCCCTGGGTGACAGATACATTGCATAAAACATGGGTGTCGCCATAGCGGACCAAAACAGAGCCTTCTGCATGTTTTGTATATTGGCGCTCAAAACTAATCGGGCGCAGTTGGTGAGGCTCTCTTTGACTGGGGCGCATAGCGTTGTCCTTGATGGTTTGATTTGGTGTTTTAACCTGGTGTTTTAACTTGAATGATTTCGGGTAAGATTGCAGCCGCAAAGTATACGGGGGGTGGTCGGTGAGCTCAATTGAAAATTTTAAAATTTATTTAGATTCTGAAAATCTAGTTTGGGTTTCTGATGTTCATCAATTAAATCTTTCAGAAAAAAATAAGTCACTCTGGCTCACCAAGCCCTATGAGCTGTCTAAACATTTTAAAAATCTTGCGCCCAGTTATAAATTTTGCCTAGAGCAAGAATCCTGGGTTCAAGATTCTCAAAACTCTCAAAACTCTCAAAACTCTCAAAACTCTCAGAATTCTAAAAATTTAAAACATAAAATATTTGAACGTTGGATTACGCATAGGGCTGATTTGAATATTTTAGCCTGGGGCTGTGTGCAAATCCCTGAAGAAACTTATCAGGCCTATGAGAATCAATTTGGAAATCTCAAAGATAATCCGATTGGTGCGACTTTATTATTTAATAATCCAGAAGTGACTCGGGGAGAGTTTTTATATGCCAAAATTAATAATTTTTATGCCAGGAAATCTGTATTTTACTGGCGAGGTTTGCCTTTAATAATTATTGAGATTTTTAATTTTCCCCCGTTTTTAAAGTTGGGTCTCGCCCCTCTATCACACGTGGGAGAGGGTTTGTGGGAGAGGGCAGAATTTAAATATCCAGAATATAAATCTTTAAATAATTTTTCTGATTTTTTAAAACTTAAATTTCACACGAATTATTTATATAGGGCTTCTCAAAAACTATCTGACTATGCCCGTTTAATCAGGTTACACAGGCCTATTCCTATTTTATTAATGCTCTGGCCTGTTTTATCCGCTTTATTTTTAGCCAAGCAGGGTTTTCCTGGTTTTAAATTATTAATTATTTTTATCTTGGGTGTTTTTTTAACCAGATCAGCCGGGGATATTATTAACGACCTGACCGATAAAAATTTAGATGGGAAAATTTCGAGAACTAAAATTAGGCCTTTAGCAACTGGCAGAGTTAAAACTAAAGAAGCCCTGATTTTAATTTTTATATTTGGATTTTTATCTTTATTTTTGCTCTTATTTTTAAATCTTTTGACTTTTTATCTTTCTTTTATTGCTGTCGGCCTAGTGATTATTTATCCCTGGATGAAGAGATTTACTTACTTTCCCCAAGTGATTTTAGGCCTGGCGTATAACTTTGGGATTTTAATGGCCTATAGCGCGATTCAAAATAAAATACCTGTATTAGCCATTGCTTGGTGGCTTGTAGCAGCGCTCTGGACAGTGGCCTATGACACCATGTATGCGATGGCCGATGTCAAAGATGATGTGATTTCTGGGGTTAAATCTACGGCGGTTTTATTTGGATCCCAGGTGTTAAATATTATTTTAGTCATGCAAATAGTATGTCTAATCACTGCTGGAATTTTGGGCTATCTAGAAGGGTTTAAACCAGGCTTGTCAGGATTTTTCAATTTTTATTGGGTTTATTATTTGGCTTTATTTTTATCTATTTTTTTTGGAATGTACCAAAGATTTTTATTAAAACAGCCGAGTATTTCCAATTGTATTTTGGCTTTTAATAATAATCACTGGATCGGTTTATTAATATTCCTTGGCATCAGCATTCAATTTTCATAGCATCGCGCTTCTTAAAATCATGAGATGCATGTGGGAGTGTGAGAATGAGTGGATTGGTTGAGTTTATTGATCATTTGAGAACAGCGCCTGTTTTTCCGGCAATGAGCCGTTTGGGGCTTATCGCGTTGGAGCATGGTGGAAGGGGCGCTCCTGTATTAATGCGTAATCGTGTGGGTGGTGAGGTTCTATCGCCGCTAGATCAGGTTAATACCTTAAGAAAAGAGCGGTTTTTAAGTAATCATAATTTAATGACCAGCTGTCTGGATTTGATTCCTGCCGAAACGGTGGTGTCTGCTCCAGTAGCTGCTCCAGTAACTGCAGAGGCAGGAGTTAGTGCCTTGTCTTCAGCGGCGGCGAAATTTAGAGAAAACCTAGAAGAAATTAAAAAGGCTTTATTAGGTATCAAACCCGCATTGCCTTATATCAAGCAATTGATTCAAACTTTAGACCAGTTATTGCGTAATTATGACGAGCTGAGTACGTCTATTTCTCAAAAAGAGTTTGATCTTGCCTGTTTGTTATTAGCCACAGATGCTGGCGCAGGATCTGCTTCTGTATTGGTAGGTGGGGCTTCAAGAAAATTAAATTTCTTTCAAGAATTAGAAAATAACTTTGAGCGATTTGTCGTGGAATATGGGTCAAGATTGGCTCGTCAGGTGGGGACTCTTCTTGCTGAGAGGGATCCTTTGAAGCTTGCTCGAAGGGAAAGAGCGGGGTTTTTGAATGAATCAGTCCTGTCGATGCTAGCTAAAATTAAATCGATGCCAAATGAAAATAGAGAGGGTCAACAAGCTCGGGCAAAGGCCTATTTTTTAATGATTAATTTTTTATTGGAAAAATATTCCAAGATTGATCAAGACTATCCAAAGGCTGGAATAAGTGGGCATACGGAAGGAATTTTAAAATTTAGATTCCAATTTATGTCTTATCTCTCTGAGCTTGATCATCCGAGTCACTTAAATTTTGAGCAAAAACTAAGAGCAATAAAAGTCACTCCCGGTTCTCCCGTGCAGAATTTATTGAATCAATGTCAGTCTGTTTCTGGATTGTCTTTAGTTCGTGAGGCTGTGAGATCTGTAGATTCTATGCCAGACATAGATCCTGCGGATATCCCTAGTTTTTCTGGGGATATCCCTTATTTTTTTGAGCCTGTTTCTTTTAAATTGCTATGGGTTGCTGAGAAGATTCGAGAGCTTGCTTATTATCAAAACTGGCTTGAGATGATTGCTGCCTGTGAGTGGCTGGGTTATAAGTCATTTTTGCAAGAGGCCAGGCCGGGGGACGTGCGCGAGACTCCCGTGAGTGACTTAAAAATAAAAGTAAATGCTTATTATCAAAAATGTCGGGATAAGCAAACGCGGTCTAGAGAAGAAATAAGACAAGAAGAAAAAGATTTGGATACCACGGTGGATTATTTTTATCAGGAGTTACCCAGGCTTTTAGTTGCTTCACCGCGCTTTTTGGAAATGAGCTATCACCACATGTTGTTGGCCAAGAATTTTGCCTTGCAGCTTGCGCTTGCTGATTATTATAAAACTTATTATTCGCCAGAGATGCGCTTATTTTCTAAATTGCTTGGGCTTGATTTTGGCCTAGCGATTGAGATGCGTAAAACAGCTGACGGTCGAGAAGTGTTTGTGGGTACAGGGGCTGGAAGGGGGCGAGATGAAGTAACTCAGCCTTTGGCAAAATTGGATATTCCTGAGCCTAAACCAGGCTGTAACTATGACTGGACTCTGACAAAACGATGGGCAGAAAACCCCAATAGTCAGTGTTTGAGTCTTTTATTAGAGCGTTTAAGAGTTTTGCAAGCCAGCCTGAAATGGGATGTTTTAGCAGGAGGCCTGGCTCAAGAAGAATTCGCGAGATTAATTGGAAATTTTGACGCGGCTCTCAATATCTTGATCTTGGATCAACAAAGTTTGGTGGATATTCGAGGCGCTGATTTTGGTCAGTGTGTTGCTATTTCAGAGCTTTATCATTTTTTAAAAGCAGAAATAACACGTATTGACGTACTGTCTCCTTCTCTAAAGCTTGTTGATAATTTTAAGAAAATATGTGAAGCGGTTGGCCGTTCTTTTGAGAAGCCGCTTAATTTAGATCATGAGATGCTTTTGCCAGCGCAATTTCTAGATCGCTGTATTCATCGCGCTTTGCAGTATAAAGCCCTTTGTTTTCCATCTACATCTGTATCGGATGAATGGACTGCTTTCCAAAAAATAATCGAAGGCGCTGTTACAGCACTTATTTGGATCAAAGGTATTTGGATTGATCACACTGTTGAAGATGGGTCTGCTACGGCGGGGCATCATGGTAAAATTCCTGCTTTGCTTTCACTTCACTATCTTGCAAGGGTATGCGACAGGAGTGGTGCATTTCTTGGGCTGCGTCCTTTTACCGGCGACGAGGGGGTTTCTGTTTACCACATCTCTTGGCATTTAACCTGGGATGATATTTTTGCCAATCTCTGTATGTTGTTTGGTCGAGACAAGTTTGGGCAGAAAGCTCTTGGAGCTTCGACAGAGGACGCCGTGCAAGAGGGGCTTTGGACGTTTTTCTTTGGGCCTAAGTCCCCTTTGCCTTTGATTGACGTCTTGCCTAGTTCTATTCGGGCAGAATTTTTGAGGCGTTTAGAGTTGTCTTCTAATCTTTCTATTCGGATAGTGAGCCCAGAGTTTTGTGCAACAACGCCTATCAAAGCAGACGTTGGGACAAGACGAGCTGTTGATGCTTCTAAACAGGCCGCTTCACATGGCGGCGCTGCAAAGGGTGATTCTACTAGTGCTGGAACAGTGGCTAGTTCTCCGCCACCGGTGCTTCAACCTGGGGCGTCTGGATCAATGCCGTTTGCTGGGTCTAATGGTGTTGGACCTCATGGTGATGTCCCTAGAAATAAGAAGCGCACCCATATTCCATCAGGTATGCGACACGGGCACTAAGCTTATCCCTATATTCCAATCTGTGGGCGGAGCTAAGGTTCGCCCCGGCCCCTTCTTTTGTGAAAATTCTGCCGAAAAAACTTTACATTGATTTGTCTATCTCTGTACAATCGCCGGTCGCGATGGCCTAAGGGTGCCTTCAGGTTGGTTAATAATTAAATTTTTTATTAATTTTTTATTGGCTGGTATTGATTAGAAAGAGGTCCCCACAAGTTATCCCGAGTGTTTTATCTCGCGTAGATAATTGTTTTTAAATTTAAATAGGGACTTACATTCATGAATCAATTCCAAGCGTTAGGCCTGGACGTAACTATTGCGTCCGCCATAGAAAAATTAGGTATCTTAGAGCCCACTGAAGTTCAAAGAGAAGCCATTAAACCCTTACTTGCTGGCCAGGATGTTATTGCGCAGGCTAAAACAGGAACCGGTAAAACTTTAGCATTCGGCGGGCCAGCACTGGCTTGTTTAGATCTTGAGAAATTTGTTCCCCAGGTTTTAATTTTGGCGCCGACTCGAGAGTTAGCGATTCAGGTTGCTGAAGCTTTGCAAAGCTATGCCGCGAATTTAAAAAACCTTAAAGTCTTGCCTATCTACGGCGGCCAAGATTACAGAACTCAATTAAGAGGCTTAAAACAAGGCGCACAAATTATTGTCGGAACGCCAGGTCGTGTGATTGATCATTTGGATCGTCAAAGTTTAGATTTGTCTGAGATTAAATTAGTCGTCTTAGATGAAGCTGATGAGATGTTAAACATGGGCTTTATTGATGATGTTGAGAAAATCTTAGAAGCAACGCCAAAACAAGCTCAAAGGGCTTTATTTTCAGCGACTCTGCCCACTCAAATTAAAAAAATGTCAGACAGATATTTGAAAAATCCAACAGTGATATCTATTAAGGCCCAAGATCGGACGACGTCTCAGATAGAACAATTTTTTGCGGTTGTTTTTAGAGAGCATAAATTTGAAGCGTTGGCGAGATTTTTAGCGACAGAACATGGCACTGCGACGATTATTTTCGCAAGAACCAAAAGTGATACCTTGGAGATTGCTGAAAAATTAGAAGCCTATGGTTACAAAGTCTCGGCTATTAATGGCGACATGAATCAGGCTTTGCGAGAAAAAGTAATTTCTAGGTTGAAATCTGCTGATTTAGATGTCGTTGTTGCGACCGATGTTGCAGCGCGCGGCTTAGATGTTGAGCGTATTGATTATGTGATTAACTATGACATTCCTTTTGATCCTGAGTCTTATGTCCATCGTATTGGACGGACAGGGCGCGCAGGACGTGCAGGACGTGCTTTAGTCTTAGTCAGCCCAAGAGAGCTAAGAACTTTAAGAGACTTTCAAAGAGTGACAGGGTATGACATCAAAGAAATTCAGCCCCCAACAAAAGAGCAGGTTCAGGCCGTTGCTGAAAAGTCTTTCTGTGCTGAATTATTAGAGATTAAATCTGCGAAAAACTTTGAGGTGAATAGCGGGAATTTAAAAAATAGATTGGCCAGTATTCAAGCAAGCCTTGAGTGCTCTGTAGAAGATTTGGCGAGTGTTTTGTTATTAAAACTAGATGCTCAAAGAAAGAATCATTTTTCTGAGTTGCAAATTTCCCAATCGGCTCGCAGTGATTTTGGTTCAGATAGATCAGGTAGATCAGATCGCGGTGATCGCGGTGATCGAAGATCACGAGATTTCAGAGGTGAATCTAGGGGGGAATCTAGGGGTGATTTTAGATCTGACTCTAGATCTGAGCCTAGATCAGGTTCAGGCGCTGGGTTTAATCCAAGAGTGAGAAGATCCAATGAATCCAATAGTTTCGGATCAAAATCTAACAGCAATGACTTTGAGCCCGGCATGACGCGTTGCGAAATGAACTTTGGTCGTGATCATGGTATCACGCCGTCAGATATCGTCGGTTTGATTACCAATCGCTGCAATATTAATAGAAAGCTGATTGGGCGAATTGATATCTCCCAAGAATCTTCCCATATTGATTTAGCTGAAGATGTGGCACACAGCGTTGTGAGCCAATTATCTAATGCTAAGTTTAAAAGACGTGATGTAACTTTAAGAGTTTCTTAGATGTTTTCTGCAAGAAATTTGCAAGCAAACTCTAGTATTTAAAATCATCCGTGTTATCATCCCGCCCGCTTAAAAGTCTTAAAAATAGTTTTAGAGATAGTTTTAGAGAATTTTCAGCTCGTTTTTTTTATATTTAAAGGATCAGACCATGAGTCAATTAAAAATTTACATCGGTAACTTAAATTTCAGCACGACTGCTGACAGCTTGGAGCAACACTTCTCACAGTTTGGCCCCATTGCCGATGTGCGCATCATCAAAGATCGCGAAACTGGCCGTTCAAGAGGCTTCGGATTTATCACCTATCAAGATGAACAATCCGTTCAAAACTCTTTAGCAGCTAACAACACAGAATTCGACGGCAAAACCTTGCGCGTTAACGTTGCGAACGATGATGAACGTCGTGGCGGCGCTGGCGGCGGCGGTGGTTTCTCCTCACGTCCTCCTCGTCAAGGCGGCGGCTTCGGCGGCGGCAATGGCGGCGGCGGTTTCGGCGGTGGAAGAAGATAATTCTTTTCCTCGCTACAACGCTGTAGTGATTGAAATAAAGACCACGCTTCGGCGTGGTTTTTTTATTTATAGTTTTAGTTTTTGTGACAGGGAATAATTTCAAGATGTCTGTAAAAAACTCTTCAAGAACGCCTTTAAGAACAACTTTAAGAACACTGGGTCTGATGAGCTTGGTTTTAATTACTATTGGTTCAGTGGATAGCATTCGAAATCTTCCAGCAACTGCTTTATTCGGCAGCAATATCGTCGCTTTTTTTATTCTAGGGGCCATTTTTTTCTTAATTCCTTCAGGATTAATTTCAGCAGAGTTAGCCTCTGAATCTCATGAAGGCGAGGGTGGTATTTACCGTTGGGTGCGAGAAGCATTGGGACCTCGCTGGGGCTTTATAGCTATTTGGTACCAATGGATTGAAAACGTTGTTTATTACCCTGCTTTATTATCTTTCGTGGCAGGAACAGTGGCTTATTTGTTTTTCCCAGCGTGGGCAGAATCTAGAATATTTTTAATTGTTTTTATTTTGGCGGCTTTCTGGATCATCACTTTTTTAAATCTATTTGGTATGAAAGCCTCTAGTTTTTTTGCCAATATTTGCAGTTTGCTAGGCCTGGTTTTGCCCATGGCAATGATCATTGCGACGGGTGCCGTGTGGATTTTTTCAGGTAAGCCCATGCATGTGGATTTACATCCAGCAGCTTTAATTCCTAATTTTTCTCACCCAGACTTATGGATTACTTTGACGGGTGTGATGTTATCTATGTGTGGCATTGAAATCGCGACGATTCATGTTCGCGAGACTAAGAATCCAGAGAAAAATTTCCCCAGAGCTTTAATTATTTCTACGGCCTTTATTTTAATTACTTTAATTCTAGGTTCTTTATCTATTGCGATTGTCATGCCTCAAGATAAGTTAAGTCTTATCGCGGGCTTGATGCAGGCGTTTCAATTATTTTTCAGTGCGTATCATTTATCCTGGCTGATGCCTTTTATCGCCTGCTCTTTAATTATTGGAGGTCTCGGCGGCTTAAATAATTGGTTGATAGCGCCGACAAGAGGGCTTCACTATGCGGGTCGTCAGGGGCATTTTCCAGATTGGCTCTTAAAAGAAAACAAACGCGGTGCGCCCATTGTTTTATTATTAATCCAGGCGCTTATAGTCAGCTTTACTTTAATTGCCTTTGTTTTATTGCCCAGTATCAATGCGTCTTACTGGTACTTAAACGTCCTAGCGGCTCAGCTCTATATGTTTATGTATATTTTGATGTTTATCTCGGGAATTATTTTAAAAATTAGAAATAAAAATAATCCGAAATTTAAAAATAATAAAAATATTTATCAAATTCCTGGCGGGCCGTGGGGGACTGGGATTATTGGGGTGATGGGTATTATTGGCGCCATTGTTACTATTTTGATTGGCTTTTTACCGCCGTCCAATATTAATGCTGGAAGTATTGCTCACTATGCCCTGATGATTTTAATTGGCTTGTTAATCATGAGCGCGCCGATTTTGTTTTTAGCAAAAATTAGAAAAAATAAAAAATAAAAAATAAAAAAGATAAAAAAATGACTATAAAAACACGTCGAGCGGTGGCCTTAATTTCTGGTGGCCTAGATTCTCTTTTAGCGACAAAAGTCATTCTGGATCAGGGGATTCACGTCGAGGGGATTAATTTCTATACGGGCTTTTGCGTCGAGGGCCATACTCAGGCGATTCGAAAACAGGAAGAGAAAAAACAAAAAAGAAATAATGCGCTTTGGGTTGCCGAACAACTGGGGATTAAATTACATATCATTGATGTCATCGAAGAATACAAAGATGTTTTATTAAACCCAAAACATGGTTATGGATCGAATTTAAATCCCTGTTTAGATTGCAAAGTCTTTATGGTTAAAAAAGCAAAGCAGTGGATGGAAGAAAATAACTTTGATTTTATGATTACAGGCGAAGTCATGGGTCAGCGCCCCATGTCCCAGCGTAAAGATACGATGCCTGTTATATCTAAAGAATCTGAAATATTTGATCGCCTAGTTAGGCCCCTCTGTGCGCAGCATTTGCCAGAAACATTGCCAGAAAAAGAAGGCTGGCTAGATAGAAATAAATTATTAAATTTTCATGGTCGCAATAGAAAGCCCCAAATAGAGTTAGCTAAAAAATATGGATTTTTAGATTACGCACAGCCGGCCGGCGGCTGCTGTTTTTTAACCAATGAGCATTACTCAGCCAAATTAGTAGATTTGTGGACCGCTCGTGGTGAAAGAAACTATGAGTTAGATGATTTGGTTTTATTAAAAATCGGCCGGCACATCAGGCCAAGACCAGAATTTAAATTAATTATTGGTCGAGAAGAGGGTGAGAATAATTTCATGAATGGCTATAAAAAAGCCATGGGTTATTTTGAAATAATTTCTCACATGGGGCCCTTAGTGTTGGTCGATGGCAAGATTAAGCCAGAAGATCGAGAGCTTGCCGCGCGGATAGTGGCTAGATATTCGCAAGGTCGAGAAGAATCTAAAGTAGATTTGATTTATAGAGATGCGTTGGGAATCACCCATCAGTTGTCTGTGAAGCCTTTGGCTCAAGATGAAATATTAGAGTCTTGGTATGTCTGAAAAAAATTTAAAAAAAATAGAAGAATTATTAGAGCTAGATTGTTCACAAATGCTTTGCCCTATGCCTGTTATAAAATTACAAAATCAGATCAAAAAGATGGAAATAAACCAGGGTGTAAAAATCATCTGCACGGATCCTGGAACCTTGCATGATATTCCCACCTGGTGTCGCCTACATAATCATGAAATTTTAGAGATCAAAAAAATAGCTGAACCTGATAGAAAAATTATTTTTTACATACAAAAAATCGGAGCCTAAAATTTGTTTTTGGCGCTTGATTCAAGCGAGAGCGTCTGCGTAAAATCCCCGCCCATCAAAATCAATATAATGACAGGTCAGGGATTTTATGGGTGATGTATACAAGGAGCTCAATACTTTTGCTCTTGCTCTGCAAGAGTTAGATGTTGATGCAGCAAAAGGTGTCGTTGCAAGAATTTCTACTGATAAAAAATTAGAAAAAGAGTTTAAAGAAAAGGCGTTTATGAGTCTTGATACAAAGCCTTTAAAAAAATATCTGACTTCTGATATTTTTATTCCTGTTTTAAAGCCCTATCTACCGCGGCCTTCTACTTTCATTGAGTTTTTAATAGCGGTTGGAGCAGATGTCATGTCCCTAGCTCCAGGTGATTGCTATAAGTTTACTGAGCGATACAACCTGCGGCGAACAATCTCTCATTCTGCTGCTCACGCCAGTCAGACTATTTTTGGCATCTTGAGCTTGATCGTGCCTGTTTTAGTAGATGCACTACATCTACATCTACATCTCGGATGGACTGGGCTCTCGAGAGAGCGAGTTACGCAGGAAGCGATTTTAAGTTCTTTTAAATTTATGGAAGCTGAAAAAAGGCGCACAGTTACGCCTGAATCTTTTCTTACTCGCGTGAAAGTGGGCGCTGCTGGTGCCGGTTCAGCTCGAAGTTCTAGTGCTTCTTCGCCAGCATCATTCTCGGCTGGGGCGGGATGTTCTTCTTCTGAGGTCTCGCCGTCTCAGACGCTGGCTGCTACTAACTTAATTATGCCTAGTGATGAACTGCCTCACTGTGCGGGTAGATTACACTTTTCTTCTGTTGATTTTTCGCTTCCTGCGCCTGCGCCTGTTCCTAGCACCGCACTTTCGTTTGCATGGTTTTCGTCATCAAAAGAAGACACTCTTAAGGAGCCCTTGTTACAAGGGTTCGATGGATCTTTTATGGGTTTTTCAGGCGGCTCATACTAAGAGCGAAGCTGAGACTTAGTCCTAAATAACTGCCTGCGATGACGTCGCTTAAAAAATGGTAATTTAATAAAATCAAAATCAGGCCTAATACAATCCCCAGACTTAAAAATACAAATTTAAATTGGGGATAGCTCAGGCTTAAAGCCATGAGTCCTGCGCCGTAAACGCACATATGTCCTGAGGGGAAGCTCCCAGCATGTTGCAAAAAATGAAAGCCGTACAAATTTTTATTTCTTAAAAATAAAAGAGCTGAACTATCTGCATATCTTGGGCCAATGCGGCCAAAAAATTCTTGTAAAGTCGATTTAATAAAAAATGCCAGAGCCATAGACAGGCTCATGAAGCCTAAGCTGTCTAAAAATTTTAAGAGTTTTAAATTTTTATAATTATTTTTTTGATTATTTTCTTGAGAAATTTTTAAGAAAAAATAAATCGGAAAAAATAAAGTAATTAATAAATAAGACAGCTCCGTCAGTAAATTAAATAAATGACCCGAAAGAGGATTCGTAGGGCTGGGGTGATAGTTCAAAACCTGGGTTGAAAATAAATAAGCCTGAATGGCAATGGGCTTATCTAAGAAAAATATAGAAATCAAAATAGAAATTAAAACCAAGGGGCCTGTGAGTAATAGGTATTTCAGGGCAGCGTCAATAGGGTTAAAGGCGTCTTGCATGGAAAGATTCATGAGTGTTCTAAAGGGTCAGAGAGTTTAATCAGTGAGTTTCTTAAGTACCAGCATGAGAATTTTTTAATGCTCTTTTTCTAGGTTTTCTTCTGTCTTTCTTCTGGGCCTTTATTTAAAAATTTGAGAAGATGCGCGTTCTTAAAATTTTAAAAAATTATTTAAAAAATAAAATGCAGAATCCTATTCTTGATCCCATTCTTGAAATAAAAAATCTAAGAAAAATTTATCAAAACAAATCCAAAAAAACCCAGCTGGAAGCTTTAAAAAATATTAGTTTAACCGTCCAGTCGGGTGATTTTTATGCGCTCTTGGGCAAGAACGGCGCGGGAAAATCTACCGCAATTAGTTTAATTACCAGCTTAATTAAAAAAACTTCTGGGTTAATTAAAATAAATGGCTTGGATTTAGATCAATATCCCATAGATGCTAAAAAAAATATTGGCGTCGTGCCTCAAGAGTTTAATTTTAATCCTTTTGAGAAAGTCGAAAATATTTTAATTAATCAGGCCATGTATTACGGGATAAGTTTAGATAAAGCCCGAGAACGTTCTGAAATTTTATTAAAAGAAATGGATTTATATAGCAAAAAAAATAGCGCTGCCCGGCAGCTCTCAGGCGGCATGAAGCGACGGATGATGATTGCAAGAGCTTTAATGCATGAACCCAAGATTTTAATTCTTGATGAGCCTACGGCTGGAGTAGATATAGAAATTCGCCAGGCTATGTGGAAGTTTTTAAAGAAAATAAATCAAGAACAGGGCGTGACGATTATTTTAACCACGCATTATCTCGAAGAAGCAGAAAATCTTTGTAATAAAATAGCCGTCTTAGATCAGGGGAAAATAATTCGAGATAGCTTGATGGCTGATTTTTTAAAAGAGCTGGAGTTTGAGACGGTTTTAATAGAGCTTTGCGAGTCCTCTCTCCTATCCGCAGGGCGAATACAAGATTCGCCCCTACACCAAAATTTTCCGGTTCGAGAAATAAATAAAAATTTATTAGAAATAGATTTGCTAAAAAATCAAAGCTTAGACGAGCTGGTTTGTGAATTAAAAAAATTAGATTTAAAAATTTATAGAGTGAGAAATAAGTCCAATCGCTTAGAGCAATTACTCATGAATCTGACTCAAGAGAATCAATTAAACCAATTAAATCCATTAAAAACTGGAGCCGTGCTATGAAAAATTCCCAAATGCTCTGGACAGGTTTTTATGGTTTATTACGAAAAGAATTTAATAGATTCTTGCGCATCTGGCCTCAGACTTTATTACCACCGGCGATTACGTTGATTTTGTATTTTCTAGTCTTTGGGAAAATCATGGGGGCTCGTGTGGGCTTAGTGAACGGCGTGTCTTACTTAAGCTTTATCACGCCAGGTTTAATTATGATGCCGATTATGATGAATGCCTATATGAATGTCGTCAGCTCTTTTTTTAGCGCAAAATTTACCAGGTCTATTGAAGAGTTATTAGTCTCTCCCATGCCTGATTGGATTATTATTTTGGGCTATTGCGCAGGGGGTGTCGGCCGAGCCATGTTGGTGGGTTTGATTGGCTTAGTAGTCGGGGTTATTTTTGCTGGGGTTCACATTGCGCATCCTGTCCTAATGGTCTTAGTGGCGCTGATTGCCAGCCTGATGTTTTCTTTAGGCGGATTTTTAAATGGTTTGTTTTCTAAGACGTTTGATGACACGACGATTATTACGACTTTTGTTCTGTCCCCCCTGATTTATTTATCAGGTGTTTTTTATTCAGTAGACCAGTTGCCTAGATTTTGGCGAGATTTATCTTTGTTTAATCCCCTGCATTATTTTATTGATATTTTTAGATACAGCATGCTGGGGGGCTCTGGGGATCATATAAAATTAGCTTTTCTAATTATTGTTTTAGTCACTCTGGGTTTATTATTTTTAAATTTATTTTTAATGCGCCGTGGGGCGGGATTGAGGGGTTAAATAATTTATATGTCGAATCAACAAGATTTAATTTTAAATATCAAGCCTAATGTTTCTAAAGCTTTGATGCTGGCTAGAAGGCAAGTATTAGAACTAGTTTGTGATGCAGTGAATCTCGAAAATATTAATTTTACGCTGCCAGAGATTCAGACTTTATTAGACGGAATTAGCCTAGGCGGTCGGAAGTTATCAGATCAGCAAATTGCTTTGAATCAGGCGGCCGCTTGGAAGTTTATTTTTGAGACGGTGCAGTTTGGAAGTTTTAATTTATCGGCAGAGTTTGCCTGTGAGTGCCATCAGATTGCCGGTTTTCAAGAAGCACTGGAGTGGGGAAATTTTAGATCTGGATCCGTGACGATTGCGGGGACGAGTTATATGCCGCCTGAGGCGAAAGATTTAAAAATTTTATGGCCTGAAATGATTAAAAATCTAGATCTAGAAAATAATGCAAAAAATATTTATGACCGTGCTATTACTATTTTTTTACAGATGGCGAGAATTCAATTTTTCTATGACGTGAATAAACGCATGGGAAGATTTTTAATGAATGGATTTTTATTGTCTCAGGGTTATCCCGTGATTAATTTGCCAGCTAAAAGACAGCTGGAATTTAATAAAAACATGATTGATTTTTATGGCTCAAATCAGATGGGGCCCATGATTGATTTTATGAAAGATTGCCTGGATCCCAGGGTGATTAAGATTATGAGTGAATAAGAAAAAAATGGAGGGGCGAATCTTGTATTCGTCCCCTCACAGAATAATCCCTTGGCAATCTTAGTTTTACTTAGGGTACAATCGCCGCTTTTTTTGCGACCCAAAAATTTTAAATTACTTAAATAAATTTAAATAAACTTAAGGAAAGTGCATGAGCGACCATACCCCATTGGATTCTTATTTATTTACTTCAGAGTCCGTCTCTGAAGGCCACCCTGACAAAGTCGCGGATCAAATATCAGACGCGGTTTTAGATGCGATCTTAAAACAAGATGCTAAAGCCCGCGTGGCCTGTGAAACTTTAGTTAAAACAGGGATGGCTCTGGTTGCTGGAGAAATTACAACCACGGCTTGGGTCGATATCGAAGAGCTAGTTCGCAAAGTCATTTTAGATATTGGTTACTCAGATCCTGCAATGGGTTTCGATGGCCAGTCTTGTTCCGTATTAAACGCCATTGGTAAACAGTCGCCTGATATTGCCATGGGTGTAGACAGAGAAGATGGTGATCAAGGTGCTGGAGATCAGGGCTTGATGTTTGGTTTCGCAACGAATGAAACCGATGTTTTAATGCCTGCGCCGATTACTTATGCGCATCGCCTAATGAAGCAACAGGCAAAAGTAAGAAAAAGCAAAAAATTAGCTTGGTTACGTCCGGATGCCAAAAGCCAAGTGACCATGCGTTATGAAAACGGCCGACCTGTTGAAGTCGATACGATTGTTATTTCTACTCAGCATGCACCAGATGTTTCTTACAATGTTTTAAGAGAAGCGGTGATTGAAGAAATTATTAAGCCAGTGATTCCAGCAGAATGGCTCTCTGGGACGACTAAATATTTTATTAATCCCACTGGAAAATTTGTGATCGGCGGACCTCAAGGGGATTGTGGTTTAACAGGCCGTAAAATCATTGTCGATACTTATGGTGGCATGTCTCGTCATGGGGGTGGGGCTTTCTCTGGAAAAGATCCTTCTAAAGTCGATAGATCCGCAGCTTACATGGGTCGCTATGTGGCTAAGAATATTGTCGCAGCGGGATTGGCTGATAAGTGCGAAATTCAAATTTCTTATGCCATTGGTGTTGCACAACCTACTTCTATTCATCTTGAAACTTTTGGAACCAATAAAATTCCGCATCATGAAATAGAAATGCTCGTTCGTGAGCATTTTGATTTACGGCCCAGAATGATTATTAAGCAATTAGATTTACTCAGACCCATTTATCAAAAAACAGCGTCTTACGGCCATTTTGGACGTGAAGAGCCAGAGTTTACTTGGGAAAAGACAGATAAAGCCGAGGCTCTAAGAGCATCTGCGAAGTTTAAAAAATAAAAATTAAAAATTAAAAATTAAAAATAAATAGGAAAAATACACCGTGAGTTTTACAGATTACAAAGTGGCTGATATTAAATTGGCCGCGTTTGGCCGCAAAGAAATTAATATTGCTGAAACAGAAATGCCAGGCTTAATGGCGTTAAGAAAAGAGTTTGGCGTGTCTAAACCTTTAAAAGGCGCTCGCATCGCAGGCTGTTTACATATGACTATTCAAACAGCTGTTTTGATAGAAACTTTAATAGCTTTAGGCGCTGAGATTCGTTGGTCGTCTTGCAATATTTTCTCAACACAAGATCACGCAGCTGCTGCAATTGCAGCTGCAGGTATTCCTGTTTTTGCTTGGAAAGGCGAAACCGAAGAAGAGTACATGTGGTGTATTGAGAAAACGATTTTTGGCCCTGGAGATAAAAATAGTAAAGATCAGTGGGTTCCCAATATGATCTTGGATGATGGTGGTGATTTAACCCTTCATATTCATGAAAAATATCCAGAGCTCATGAAAGATATTAAAGGCGTCAGTGAAGAAACAACGACGGGTGTTCATAGACTTTGTGAAATGCATAAAGCTGGAAAATTATTGTGCCCAGCCATTAACGTCAATGACTCGGTGACTAAGTCTAAATTTGATAATTTATATGGCATTCGGGAGTCTTTATTAGATGGTATTAAGCGCGCAACCGATGTCATGATCGCTGGAAAAGTCTGTGTTGTTCTTGGTTTTGGCGATGTGGGCAAAGGCTCTGCTCAAGCTTTAAGAGCGATGGGTGCGTCCGTAGTCATTACCGAGATTGATCCGATCTGTGCGCTGCAAGCGGCGATGGAAGGTTATCGAGTTGTTTTAATGGATGATGCCTGTGCTTATGGGGATATTTTTGTAACGACGACTGGTAATACAGGCGTGATTACCCATGAGCATTTATTAAAAATGAAAGACCAAGCGATTGTTTGCAATGTCGGGCATTTTGATAATGAAATCGACGTCGCGTCTTTGAAAAAATACACCTGGGAAAATATCAAGCCCCAGGTTGATCATGTGATTTTCCCTAATGGCAAACGGATTCTTTTATTAGCGGAAGGTCGCTTGGCGAATTTAGGTTGTGCCACTGGGCATCCAAGTTTCGTTATGTCGAACTCTTTTACTAATCAAGTTTTAGCTCAAATAGAGCTTTGGACGAAGAGCGAAAAATATCAAAAACAAGTTTATGTCTTGCCTAAGCATCTGGATGAAAAAGTCGCGAGATTACATCTAGAAAAAATCGGTGTGCAATTAACAAAACTCACTAAAACTCAGGCGGATTATATTAGCGTGTCGGTCGATGGTCCTTATAAGCCAGAGCATTACCGATACTAGATTTTCTTGCTTTTGATCTCGTCTCTCCCCTCGTGGGAGAGACAGACCAACAGGCCGCAGGCCGGTTGGGCAGAGAGGGGGCTGGATCCAAGCGGCATGCGGGACGAACACAAGGTTCGCCCCTCCACCCTTCTCTCTATTAATTTCTCTCCTGCCAGGGGAGAGACGCTATCCCATCAGAGGAGCCTATTTTTTGAATCGCCCGCATTTAAGTTTCGAATTCTTCCCAACTCGGACCCCCGAAGGTTTTGAGAAATTAAAAACACTCTCTCAAGATCTTTTAATTTTTAATCCGGATTGCTTCACGGTCACTTTTGGTGCGGGTGGATCAACGCGAGAGAAAACATTCGAGACAGTTAGAACTATTCAGGACTTAACTCACAAACCAACCGCGGCCCATTTGTCTTGTATTGATTCGACTAAGAAAAATATTCTTGAACTCTGTACCCAGTACAAAAATTCAGGGATCAATCATCTGGTCTGTCTCAGGGGAGATATTCCCTCTGGCATGGGTGCTCACGAGATTGGGGAATTTAAACATGCCAGTGATTTAATAAAATTTATTAGAGAGAGTTTTGGGGCTTATTTTAATATCGCTGTCGCGGCCTATCCCGAATATCACCCGCAATCTAGTTCCCCAGAACAAGATTTTTTAAATTTTAAATTCAAAGTCGAGCAGGGCGCTGATCTGGCTTACACCCAGTATTTTTATAATCCAGATAGTTATTTTTATTTTCTAGATCAATGCCAAAAAAATAATATTTCTATCCCTATTATTCCGGGCATCATGCCCATTACTAATTTTTCCCAGATCTCCAGATTCTCAGAAGCCTGCGGCGCTGAGATTCCCAAATGGATCAAAAAGAGACTCGAAAAATTAGCTGAAAAAGACCCAGAAAATCTCGAAGAATTAAAAAAATTTGGCCTAGAAATTTTAATTAAGCTTTGTGAAAATTTATTACGAAACGGCGCGCCGGGCTTGCATATTTACACCATGAATCAGTACGCAGCGACGGCGGGGATTGTGAAGGGATGTTTTATTTAAATCTCATCAACGGCACTTTCCAAATAGCCTCTAAAATAATTTTCTTAGTCATCTTAGATTGCCCATTAATTCGATCTGTAAAAACAATCGGGGTCTCTATGATGTTTAAATTCTGCTGGGCTAATTTCTGGGTAATTTCTATCTGAAAGGCGTAGCCATTAGATTTAATTATTTTTTTAGATTTTGATTGTTGATCTTGTGAATTTAATAAAATCTCAAGCGCTTTTTGATTAAAGCATTTGTAGCCAGATGTTAAATCTTTATAGGGCAACCAGAGCCAAAGCTTGGCATAAATATTTCCAGCAGCGCTTAAGATTTTCCGCCATCTTGTCCAGTTTTTTATTTCCCCACCGGGGATATAGCGACTGCCTAAAACACAGTCAAAGCCCTGATTTATTTTTTCTATGAAATTAAAAATAATTTCTGGATCATGCGAAAAATCAGAGTCCATTTGGAAAAAATAAGAATAATTTTTATTAAAATTTTTGTTTTGATTTAAAAAATACCCATAGGCCAAAACATAAGCTGTTCCCAAGCCCATGCGGCAGGGGCGTTCTATTAGATTAATTCTGTTGGGGTATGTTTTTATAAAATTTTTGATGATGGATCTGGTTTGATCTTGGGAATTGTCATCAATAACTAAGATATCTAGATGCTCAGATTGAGCTAATAAAATGGGAACTAATTTTAAAATATTCTCAGCTTCATTAAGCGTCGGCAAAGCGACTAAGATTTTTTGATTGGTTTTTACTTCTGGGTGCATGGAGCCTTATTTAAACTTATTTTTTCAAGAGAGACTTGGAAAATAGTTTAGGGATTAAGCTTGCGAATTCACATTGCGCACGCACGCCATTTTGAGCTTCTGAATAAATGATAGTGTCGGGGGTCGCAAATTCTGCGAGTTGCTGACGGCAGCTACCGCAAGGCCAGATGGGTTCTTCAGTATCTGAGCAGATATAAATCGCTTTGATTTCTTGAGAGCCTGTTTTTCCCGAAGCATCAGAAATGAGTTTGCCAACAGCCGTGGCTTCTGCACATTGGCAGACGGGATAAGCGACATTCTCGACATTACAGCCTGAAAAAAAATGACCATCACCAGACTCTACGCAAGCACCTACTCTAAAGTTTGAATAGGGGGCATAAGCGCGAGATTTGGCCTGCAGGGCTAAGAAAGAAAGTTGCTTTAAGTCCTGATCTAAGTTTTTCTCTAAATTTCTCATGATTTTATTTTCCCCATTTTTTAAATTTAATTTTTTTAATTTTTTATATTTTTCCCGTAAGTCTCAGGGAGCTTCCAGGCGCAATAGATACTAATCAAAAATCCCAGGGTCAGAATACTTAAGCCCACTTGATAATCTTGAATTGAGTAAAGTCGCGCGCCTTTGATTTCTAAGCCAGACCAGTGCCAGTTCATGAGTAAGCCTACTAAGGGCTGTAATAAAGCCGGCATGCCCATAATAATGACGGAGGTGAAGCCTAGAGCTGTCCCAATATTGTGAGACTGGTTGGTCTCGCGAATGACAGGGTAGCCAATAATTTGAGCGCCAGTAAAAAAGCCCAGAGATAAGAATAAAAATAAATATAAATAATATTCATGAGAAATCGCTAAGAGGGTAATTGGGAGATATAAAATAATTAAAAAGTTAATTAAAGAAATCAGTGCCGTGACTAACATGGGTGTTTTTCTGGATCTTAAAATATCGGACCAGAGTCCAAAGACTGTCGAACCCAAAATCGTCCCAATAAAAATCATCATGCTGATATTCGAGCCTTGAATGTCCGTAAAGCCATGCGCTTGCATCATCCATTGGGTGCCGAATAAGCCAGCTAATAACATGATGGGTAAATTCATGGTGCAGATATAAAGCCCGGTCAGCCAGTTATATTTATTAATCAACATGGCGTAAAAACCATCGAACCATTTTAAGGGCGAGTGCTGCAAAGCGGCATGGGATTGATCTTCTGGGGCATCTTTAATTAAAAAGAACATGAGGAATAAAATAAAAATCCCTAATCCCGCTGTGATTAATAAAGCCTCTCTCCAGCCTGTTTTGTCTATTAATAGGGTGAGGGGTGTCTGAGAGATTGCACCGCCGAGCATCCCTAAAGTCACGACAATGCCAGTGACTTGGCCCATTTTTCTAGGGGGGAACCAGCTGGCGGCTAGTCTTAAAATACTTAATAAACAAAAAGCGCTGGCTGTTCCAGACAAAAATCTAGAAATCACTAAGAACCAGGCGTTACTAGACCCTGCAATTAAGCCAGTGCCCAAGATACACAAGACCATGCCCAGTAGAATTAATTTTTTAGAAGAATATCTGTCCAACATGACCCCCGCGGGGTAAAGCAATAAAGAGTCAGAGAGAAAATAAAACGCTGAGACTAGGGCCACTTGAAACGCAGAAAGTGCGAAAGTCGATTCAAAACTTAAGGCTAGAGAATTAAACATATTCATCTGGATAAATTCATAGAGAAAAAATAGAGCGGCGGTTAAAACAATGATCCAGGCCTTGGTTAATTTTTTAGATGGGCTCTGGGATTGGCTCTGAGCCTGTTTTTTTTGAAGGGACATTGTGAATTAGCCTAGTTTGAAGTCGGGGGATTTTACAGAAAGGGGGTGCCAGGCTCAATAAATTTTATAAATAAATTTTATTGAATAAATTCACGAGTTAATTTTTATTTGTAATGGCTCAGTAATGGAGCTCGTCCCTGGGATAAGTCGAAGGGCTGATAAAAGTTTCTAGGTGCTGTTCTTAAGTCAATTGCTGCTTTATAAGCCGGTGCAAAGAGGGTGCTTTCTTGGATAGTGGGGCTCGAGGGGTTGACTGAAAGATTGCCCTCTTCATGTTTTGGGGAGCCCAAGCTTTTGCATGCATTTCGTATTGTATGAGCTGCGTGGCCTATCGCAGCTAAAGA
>Ga0214919_10002124_pt1 | contig 31564 bp, 26 predicted proteins | sample LL1503_MetaG_FD_177994 | JGI IMG/M metagenome (GOLD analysis project Ga0214919, IMG submission 177994) | Freshwater microbial communities from Lake Lanier, Atlanta, Georgia, United States - LL-1503 | ecosystem: Environmental > Aquatic > Freshwater > Lake | place: USA: Georgia | collected... | reverse complement strand
CACAAAATTATTCTTCGACTCCATTTACTGCGACTTGCTCCGGTGGTGCTGCGATTACAGGAGCATGCGCTTGTGCAACTGGATATGTTTATTCTGGCGGAAATTGTAATTCATGTGACACGGCTAATGGTTATATTTCGGGTGGAGGTGGAACTTGTGTGCTTGGATGTACGATTCCGGCGGGAAGCGGAACTACCACAACACTTGTTGCGCCAAGCACTACAACAGCAACTTGTAATTCAGCTGGTTACTCAGGAACGATGATTTTTAGCTGCACTCCAGGAAATGCGGTGAGTATTACAACGCCTTGTGCGATAGCACCTTGCACAGCAAGTGGTGGAGTTACGGCTGACACTACTGTTCCGGGATCTACGATCTTTAAATTTACTGCAGTTGGAAATTATACTTTTACTTGTCCGAGTGCAAAAACAGCGCAAGTTTTAGTTGTTGGTGGCGGAGGAAGTGGTGGGTATGGTCGAGGAACCCTAGGAGGTGGTGGCGGTGGTGGCGGTGGTGTAGTTTATTCTTCGTCTTATCCAATTGCAGCTAATACTTCTTATACGTTGCAAGTTGGCGCTGGAGCCACTGCTCCTACCTCACAACAAACCAATGGTCGTACTGGTTCTGATTCTGTATTTGGAACAATGACGGCTTTTGGTGGCGGTGGCGGTGGTTCCGATTCTCAAAATGGCGCAAGTTACTATGGTGTCAGCGGTGGTTCAGGAGGTGGATCTTCAGGTTCTGGAGGAGCCCTTGGGTCTGGCGGCAATTCTTTACAGACAGCTCAAACTAATGCTACTGGCTCTTACGGTAATCGAGGCGGCTTAATTACAAGTAACGCTGATTCTTATCCAGCTGCCGGAGGAGGAGGAGCTGGTAGTCCAGGATATTCTAACGTGAACTCTTCTGTAGGTGGTCCTGGCGGAAGCGGCATCAATAACGCAATAACAAGCGGCACTTCTTTTTCTGCTTTTTTCTTTGGTGCTGGAGGAGCTGGGGGTAGTGGTTATTCAAATAACACTTCTTCTTTGGGCGGTAATGGTTATGGTGGTAGTGGAGCATCTAACTCCACTGCATCAACTGCCGGAATAGCTAATAGTGGTGGTGGAGGTGGTGGCAGTGGTGGCCCTAATGGTAATAGAAAACCACCAAGCTCAGGTGGAAGTGGAATTGTGATCGTGCGCTACACCAACTAATTTTTAAGACCAAGTTATCGGATTACAAGCCAGATACTATATCTAAAAAATGCTGCAAAATAATGCTTGCAGCGATGTCATCGATGAATTTATTTTTCTTGCGTGAGGTTCCGCCTAAAGCTTTGATTTCTCTGGCTTCAAAGCTGCTTAATCTTTCTTCAAAAAGAAAAATTGGCAATTTTTTTTCTAAAAAAATATCAAGATTTTGCGCAAATCTTTCACAAAATTCTGTCATTGGAATTGCGCTTCCGTCCATGTTTAGCGGTCTTCCAACAATTATGGCAACAACTTGATTTTCTGTAATAAATTTAGCAATTTTCTCAAAATCCTGTTGATTGCTTAAGCGTTTTATAATCAATTTTGGTGTGGCTAAAAAACGCGATTCATCACAAAGCGCAACGCCAATTCTTTTGGTTCCAACATCTAGCGCCATTAAACGACCTTTCGCTGGCAAAGCTTGATTTAATTGGTCTGAGATATTAAAAATCATTTACAAAATTTTAATTTTCAAAAAAAACTTATGTCACAAGTTACTAAAGAAGATATCAAAAAAGTTTCTCGTTTAGCAAGAATTGAAGTGTCGGAAGAAAAGCGTGAAGTTTTGGCAAGTCAAGTTGGCGGTATTATTAATTGGGTTGAAAAACTCAATGAAGTCAACACTGATAATGTTGAAGCTTTAACCGATCTTTACAATGAGCCGCTGCGCTTAAACAAAGATGAAGTTACGGATGGCAATATTGCTGAAGATGTTTTGAAAAATTCTAAAGATGCGAAATATGGATATTTCGCGGTTCCAAAGGTTTTAGAATAATTGGCGCAGCTTTCTTTTTCTTTCCAGACCGATGAAAAACCGAATCTTTTTTTAGAAGAAGATTTTTTGTTGTTGGAAGAAAATTCAGCGGCAGTGAATTTTTTTAAAAAGTTTTTCGCCCAAAAAGATTTTCGCCATTCTCAATTTCCATCCTTGATTATAAAAGGCGGAAAGGCTTGTGGAAAAAGCCATTTACTTCATATTTTTGCCCTTGAGTCACAAGCAGAATTTTTAAACAAAGAAGCAATTTCTGGCGTAAATCCGGTTAGTTTTTTTGCGCCCAATCGCTTTTATATTTTAGAAAATATTGATGATTTTCAAGACGAAGAATTGATTTTGCGTTTAATTAATTCTGCAGTTGAAGCTGAAGCTTTTTTAATTTTAAGCGCCCGATCTGCACCAAAATTTATTTTAAAAGATTTAGACTCGCGCCTGAAAAATATTTTTGCGGTTGAAATAAAAAATCCATCTCAAGAATCAGTAAAGCAGCTTTTGACCAATGCTTTTTCACGCAAACAAATCAAGATTTCGCGCCAAGTTATTGATTTTATAAGTGATAATATTGAAAGAAGTTTCGATGCAGTTATGAATGCGGTGAAAATGGTAGAAATTTATATTCAAGAAAGTGGTAAAAATATTACCGTCGCCGAAGTGAGGAAAATTGGCATAATTAACCCGTCGCAAATCTAACTTCCAAAAAAATTTAAACTAAAAAATCTAACTCAGAACAATGCTTTACTTACCGATTGTTCGAAGCGCTATTGTAAAACTTTGGCGAAGCCAAAAGAAGTGATCGATAGAAAGTTAAACTTAATAGAATAAGTGCCAAGCAGTAGCCAAGATTCCAAGCTGCCATTGAAAGTCCAAGAAATACAAAGCTTGGTTGATCGCATCTAATGGCTTTTGTTTTAATCAAAGCTTTTTCAAGATCTTGTAAATTGTCGATCTCATTTAAATTTTCTGATGAGCAAGTGCTTGGACCGCGAAATATTTTTTGCTCGACTCCAACATGGTAGAAAGCAATGCAGCAATTAATTAATAGAAAAATAATACAGCAGAAAAACGAGATTTTTTTTGCCTTTTTGGTTTTTAGAAAAGTAAGGGTGATAAGGCTAAGTGCGATTACAGCAAAAAAAGGTTTGCGTTGGTAAAGGCATAAAATGCAGGGTTGATAATCAAAGACATATTGCGAGATGTAGGCAAAAGTTAGAGCAGAAATTGAGCCTAATAAAAGAAATAATAGAGGTTCTTTTTTTATATTTTCCATTTGTTTGGTTTGAAATATTATTTATCCAAAATCTTCTTTGCTAATTCCTTACGCAACTCAACCGCAGGCTGGTCAAAAGGATTAATTTCCTTCACATAAGCAATCAAAATTGTTTCCAAAAACATTTGCATCATCAATCCGCCCAAAACTTCTTCATCGAGATTTTCAATTTCAAAAATCCGAATCGGCAATTTTTTACGGTTTAACACTTCAATTGTAGTTTCTTGCTCAACCTTAACGATGTCGCTTAATTTCTTACCGCCAAATAAGGTTTTGCAACCAGTCAAATCCTTGATTTTAAAATTATAAGGAGAGTTTTTTTCAGTTAAGAAAGTGAAAAATTTATCTTTTGGTCCTTCAAGATAAAGTTGTAATTGACTATGCTGGTCAATTGTTCCCATCGAATTGATCGGAACTGAACCAAAATTATTTTTGCCCAAAGATTCAGCCCAAAGTTGGCGATACCAATCAGTAAAATTTTTTAAATTATCAATGTAAGGCATGATAACATTATTGGTGAAGCCTCGCTCGTAAAGGTCTAATTGAGTTGCGCAGGAATTGCTGATTTCATTGGTTTTTAAAAAATCTTCTAAAACTTTTTTAGCACCATTTCTGATTTTTTTGGCATCAAGCCCAGCAAGAAGCGCTGGTAAAAGACCGACGATGGAAAAGCAGGAATATCTGCCGCCGATTTTGTTGGAATGAGAAGTAATTTCAGCGCCGATTTTTTGGGCGATTTTAGCTAAAGAATTAGTTTCGGATTCAGTGATAAATAAAAATTGCGAAGCGAAGTTTTGTATTTTTGCTTTCTTGATTTCGTCCAAGATTATCAAGGTTTGACAGATGGTTTCAATAGTTTCTCCAGATTTACTGATAACTAAAAAAAATGTATTTCTTAAATCAATTTTAGTCAGGCAATTTTTAACAGTTGTTGAATCAATTGATTCCAGAAATTCTAGTTTATTTTGAAATTTCAACGCACTCAAAGTTTTACCACCCAAGCTTGATCCGCCAACACCCAAAACCAGAATTTTTTTATAAGCAGAGATTTGTTTAGAAAATTTTGTAAATTGTTTTAAGTCGTTTTTATCAAAAATAACATCAATTGAAGCCAGCTTCGAAGCCTTGATTTCGCTTCGCAAAACTTCGGTTGGTTTTTTGCAGGCGATTTCAAATTTTTTTAAATCTTTCGCTGAAGAAATATTTTTAAAAGATTGTGAATATAAATTATGAGCCATTTAAAATTTTTTATATTATATGAATTGAGGCAGCATTTTTACTTTTGAACTTTTTATAAGTGAAGAACTTGTAATCTCGAAATTGATTCTTAGATTAGCCTTTCTTCGTTTTTAAAAAAATCTCCATTTCAAAATGGCTGGGTAGCAAAGTGGTAATGCAAGAGCCTGCAAAGCTTTTATCCGTCGGTTCGATTCCGACCCCGGCCTCCACTTCTTTTATTTTTTCCTTTCAGTAATTCTTGGCGCTCTAAGATAAATTGGTTCTAAATTTTTTGAGCCTTCATTATTTTTTGTAAATTTTTCTAACGCCAGAAGCGCGATTAAATCAGCTTCGATTTCATCTTCTTCCTGCGACATTTCAAAATCGTAATTTTCTTTTTCTAAAATTTCAGCGGCGATTTTTTTGCCAGAGCCGCAAAGGAAAAATTTTTCTTTAGGAAATATTTGGTATAGATCTTCAATCCTTGCTAGATCTGGTTGTTTTTCATATTCCGCATAAAAAAAATCACCAGCTTTGGCATCAAGTAAAACAAAAATTTTCTCACTTTTCTCGCGATATTTATAGGCAATTGCCTCGCAAGAATTTACTAAAATTAAGGGTAGGTTGGTTGAAAGTTTTAAAGTGCGAGCGGCAGAAAGACCAATTCTGGTGCCGGTAAAACTGCCGGGACCGTTGGTGGTGGCAATTAAACTTAAATTTTGATACCAGATTTTATTTTGAAGCAGAATTTTTTCGATTTCTGGGATTAATAGCTCTGATTGTTTTCCGCTTTCAGAAATTACAGTTTTGGACAGAATTTTTTTATCTGCGAGTAAAGCAACAGAAAAGCCGGAAGCGCTGGTATCAAAGGCTAGAATCAGGGTCACAAAATTAATTGATTATGCTTTTTACACTTGGAACATCCAAAGAAAAAGTCGGAATTTTAACTTCAAAACTCTCAAGGTTATTTTTTTGCATTTGATAAGTTCCGGTCATTATTCCGGAAGGATGGCGCAAATGTACGCCACTGGAATATTGATAAGAAGCGCCCGCCGCGATTGTAGGTTGCTCACCAACAACTCCTTCGCCATTAACTTCTTGCACAACACCTTGTTCATCAATAATGCGCCAATAACGGCTAGTTAATTTAACTGATTCGGTTTTTTTATTGTCGAGACGCACATGATAAGCCCAAATATAAAGATCGCCGATTATGCTGGATTTGCTGTCGATAAATTCTGGCCAAACTGTAACGATAACGTCATCAGTTCTTGCAACATAAGGCTTGCCAATAAATGTTTTTGAGAATTCAGAAAATTTTTCTTCGAGAGGTTTGGTCATTTTTGGATTTTTAAATTTTTTTAAAGAAATATGAGCTAGAAGTTATGAGTCTTTTGCAAATCAAAATTTTCTAAGAAATTTTTGTGATTCTGATTTTTTTCAAAGGTAAGCGTGCCTATACCAAATTAACTATCTCTTGATAGCTATAACTTTGTCTTTTTGGTAAAAATTTGCTCAGAAAATGAAGCTGTATCACTTGATACAGCTTACATTTCCAGTCGCAATTTTTCCTCAAAAATACTTCGTTAGAGCTATCAAGAGATAGTTAATTTGGTATAGATGTACGTGCGTTTGAAAAAAATCAGAATTGCGAAAAGTTCGACGAAAAGTTTGATTTACGCGACAGACTTATTATGTATATTTAGTTCATTCTATCTGTCATATCAACCACCCGCATCAATTCTTTTAAATCAGTAATTCCGGCGATTACTTTTTCAATGCCATCTTCAACCATTGGTATAAAGCCTTCTTTTAAAGCATGAGCTAAAAGCTCTTTACGACTGGCTTCGTTTACAACTAGTTCGTCAAGTTCACGGTCAAAAGGTAGAAGTTCGCAAACTACTATACGACCTTTATAGCCACTGCGGCATTTTTCGCAGCCTACAGCTTTGAAAAGTTTGGTAATATTGCTGTGCTTTGGACCTAAAAGTCTTTTTTCGAAAGCGTCAAGTGGTTGCTCTTTTTTGCAATGAGAACATAATTTTCTAGCAAGACGTTGTCCAACTACGCAAATCAATGATCCAGCCATTAAATAATTTGGCACGCCGATATTCATCAAGCGCGGAATCGCTGCTAAAGCATCGTTGGTGTGAAGCGAGCTATATACTTGGTGACCCGTCATCGCAGCTTGAATTGCAGCAATTGCCGTATCTTTATCGCGAATTTCGCCGACTAGAATTACGTCGGGATCTTGACGTAACAAAGCTTTAATGCCTGAAGCAAAATCCATGCCAACATCAGTTCTGATATTTGACTGACGAATCAATGGAATGTGATATTCCACCGGATCTTCCAAAGTCATGATATTTTTATCGATCGAGTTGATATAATTTAAAATTGTGTAAAGAGTGGTAGTTTTACCAGAACCCGTCGGACCAGTAAGAATGATTACGCCTTCTGGGCGTTGCACAACTTTCTTTAACAAATTGATACTATGTTCTGAAAAACCAAGTTTATCGAGCGACAAGATAGACGATTTTTCGTCCAAAATACGCATTACGATATTTTCACTATAAATTGTTGGTTGGGTTGAAACACGAAAGTCAATTTTTCGGCCCAGAATTTCTGAGTTAATACGTCCATCTTGCGCTTTACGACTTTCTGCTATGTTCATGCCCGACATGATTTTGATACGAACTGCAATTGCTGACCAATAATCTTTGTGAACAGAACGAACTTGTACCATTTTTCCATCAATTCTATAGCGAATTCTAAGAAAAAGATTTTCTGGCTCGAAATGTAAATCTGACGCACCGCGGTGCACCGCGTCAGTTAGAATCGCATCTACTAAACGAACCATTGGAGATTTATAGTCACCGCGAAGTTGCGTTTCATCATTAATATTTTTACCAGCGCTGCCTTCGATCTCTTTTAAAATACCCTCAATCGACATCTCGTAGTCATAATATTGATCGATCGCTTGCAGGATATCTACTTCAGCAACATAAACTGGATTAATACGGAAATTTGGCGGGAAATAACGGCGCACTTGATCAATCGCTACAATATCAAAAACGTCGGACATGCCCAGCGTGATTGAATCGTGAGTGTATGAAACTGGAATTAATTTATTGTGAACGGCAAATTCTTTGGGAACTTTTTTTACTAATTTTGCATCAATGATCGACGCCTTAATATCAAATTTTTTGATACCAGTTGATTCATTTAAAATTTCTCCAAGTGCGCCCTCGGAAATGAATCCCATTTCAACCAAAATCGCACCAACGGTCTTCGCACCTTTCAGGCGCGCTTGTTCTTTTAGGGCAATTGTTAGTTGATCTTCCGAGATAACCTTCTTTTCTATGAGTCGAGTGCCAATCTCGAAATTAGTTGATGATGTTACCATCTTTTTATTTTTTCAGTCTTTTTGAATTGTTTTAAAGTAAGATTGATTTTTAAATCATCTCCAAATCATGTTTTGACTTGTTTCATTGTCAAGAAAGCAAACTCAATATTTTAATCTTATGTCCATAGTTACTCGTTTTGCACCATCTCCAACCGGATATTTACATATTGGAGGAGCTAGAACTGCAATGTTCAATTATCTTTTTGCCAAAAATATGGGCGGAAAATTTTTACTTAGAATTGAAGATACCGATGAAAAAAGATCAACCAAAGAAGCAATTGATGCAATTTTACAAGGTTTGGATTGGCTAGAATTAAAACATGATGGCGATTTTATTTTGCAGTCCAAAAATTTGGCGCGTCATAAAGAAGTTGCAGAACAGCTTCTTGAAAAAGGTCAGGCTTATTTATGTTATACTTCAGCAGAAGAGTTGGCGGAATTGCGCGAAAAGGCCGAAGCTAAAAAAGAAGTTTTCCGTTTTAAAAGTGAGTGGCGCGATAAATCGCAATCTCTTTCTTCAAATGTAAAGCCGGTAATTCGCATCAAAGCGCCACTTGATGGCGAAATGGTAATTCGTGATTTGGTGCAAGGTGAAATTCGTGTCAAAAATTCTGAGCTTGATGATTTGGTTATGCTGCGCAGTGATGGAACTCCAACTTATATGTTGGCAGTTGTAGTTGACGATCACGATATGAATGTTTCGCATATTATTCGCGGTGACGATCATTTAACCAACGCTTTCCGCCAGAAAGTTATTTATGAAGCGATGGATTGGAAAGTGCCAGAATTTGCTCATATTCCGCTAATTCACGGACCTGACGGCGCAAAACTTTCTAAACGCCACGGCGCAACTTCGGTGATTGAATATAAAGAAATGGGATATTTGCCGGAAGCGATGCGCAATTATTTGCTGCGTTTGGGCTGGTCACATGGAGATTTTGAGTTAATTTCTGATGCGCAGGCGATTGAATGGTTTGCGCTTGATAAAGTTGGAAAATCGCCGTCTCGCTTTGATTTCGCTAAACTTAAATCAGTTAATAAACATTATATAAAAGAAAAAAACGAAGCGGAATTATTAAAATTAGTTGAAGAATTTTTTAGCAAAAAACCGTCAGCTTCGGAAGAATTTAAAATCGCGCGTGCCTTAAAATTTGTGAAAGAAAGAGCTTCTGTTTTAAATGAATTAGCAGCGAATTTAGAAATTTATTTTGATAATTTTTGCGGCGAATTTGACTTCGAGAGCAAAAAAATTATCACAGAAAAAAAATTATTAATCTCTGATCTGAAAAAAGTTTTTGCCAATTTAAATGATTGGAATCACGACGGAATTAAAAATTCTTTAAATGAATTTGCGACGCAGAAAAATTTAAAAATAAAAGATTTCGGCCCACTTTTGCGCATCATTTTGACCTTCTCTCAAGCCTCAGCTGGCGGTATTTTTGACGTTATTGAAATTTTAGGAAAATCGGAAGTGGAAAGAAGGGTTGATTATGTTATTTCCAAAAATTAGCTTAAGGAAAGTTCTTTTGTCTTTTTAGGAAAGCCTTCCGAAATTAAAAGAACCTCTAAAAATCCTCGAGAAATCCGAGTTTTTTTAGAGGTTTCTAAAGTTAGTTACTCAAGCAATGCCAAAAAATTTTTTATTTACTTCAGAATCAGTTTCGGAAGGTCATCCTGACAAAATCTGTGATCAAATTTCAGATGCTCTTGTTGATGCTTATTTAGCCAAAGATCCTTATTCGCGCTTAGCCATTGAAACATTTGCTACAACCAATCGCGTTATAGTTGGCGGCGAAATTCGCGCTCCTCAAATTGCTAAAAACGAAATTGAAAATTTAATTCGCCAAATCGTCAAACAAATTGGCTATGAACAACAAGGCTTTCATTGGCAAAATTTAGAAATCACAAACCTAATTCACGCGCAATCTGCTGACATTGCAATTGGCGTTGATGCAGCTGGCACAAAAGACGAAGGCGCGGGCGACCAAGGAATTATGTTTGGCTACGCTTGTGTCGAAACCCCAAGCCTAATGCCGGCGGCCATTTATTATGCGCACCGAATTTTGCAAAATATTATGGATGCCGTTCGTGCGGGCGCCTTGCCAAATTTGGGGCCCGACGCCAAAAGCCAAGTGACTTTGCGTTATGAAAATGGCGTTCCAATTGGCGCCGAAACTGTTTTGGTTTCAATTCAACATGTCGATGGCATGACGCAAAAACAAGTGCGCGAGCTAATTCATCCTTTCGTCGAAAAATCTTTGCCCGCAAATTGGATGTGCGCTGAAGAAAAATTTTTGGTAAATCCAACCGGCAAATTTGTAATTGGCGGACCCGACGGCGACGCTGGTTTGACAGGTCGCAAAATTATTGTTGATACCTACGGCGGCGCAGCTCCTCACGGTGGCGGCGCCTTTTCAGGAAAAGATCCAACCAAAGTTGATCGCTCCGCAGCTTACATGGCGCGCTACTTGGCGAAGAATATTGTCGCCGCAGGTTTGGCCGAGCGTTGCACAATTCAAATTGCTTATGCAATCGGTGTTTCCAAGCCTTTATCACTTTATGTCAATAATCATAAAACTGGTGTTGTTGGTGAAGATTTAGTGAAAGTTATTAATGAATTAATCGATTTGAGTCCGCGTGGCATCAGAAATCATTTGGCTTTAAACCGTCCAATTTATAAACGCACCGCGACCTACGGACATTTCGGCAGAATACCTGATGCAGATGGTGGATTTTCTTGGGAAAAAACTGATTTAGCAGAGAAGTTAAAAAAATTAGCATAATTTTTTTATGGATAGACCTTATACCAAACACAATTCTATGCTAAAATTATGAATCTTCTCCTAATCGCAATCGGTGGCGCACTTGGATCGATCGCTCGTTATCTTTCTTCGGAGGCGATAATTTCTTTAATTAAAACCAACAATTCTTTGGTCGCAAAATTTCCTTGGGGAACTTTTTTTGTTAACGTCTTGGGTTCAATGATCGCAGGCATTCTCTATTATTTCGTCATTAAAAATTTCGACAATTTTGATCCGCGATTAAAAGCATTTTTATTTGCCGGCTTCCTTGGCGGTTTCACAACTTTTTCTGCTTTTTCTTTAGATTTTTTCCGTCTCGCCAGCGCTGGACAATATTCTCAAGCCTTGCTTTATGCATTTGCATCAGTTGCAATTTCAATCATGGCATTATTTTTTGGCTTTTATTCAACAAAATTAATTATTTCTTAAAGTGTCTTTATTCCAAGTAGCAAAAGATCTCGCCGGACTTCGTCTCGATAAATATCTTTGCAAAAAATTTGATATTTCTTTTGGGCTGGCGCAAAAAGTAATTCGCGAAAAAAAAATAAAAGTAAATGGCACGAGAGTTGATGCGGCTTACAAAACTCACGAAGCAGACCAGATTGAAGTTTTCACCGAATTAAATAAAAGATACGCCACCGAAAACAAAAAACCCAAAGTTTCCGCAGAAAAATTAAAAAAATTTTCTTCGTGGATTATTTTTCAAGATGAAAATTTAATCGCCATCAACAAGCCGTCAGGTCTTGCTACTCAAGGCGGCAGCGCAATTGAAATTTCGGTTGATGATTTTTTAAGTGGCACCGAATTACAGCTGGTTCATCGCTTAGATAAAGACACTAGCGGCATTTTATTAATTGCCAAAAACGCCAAAGCCGCAGAATTTTTGACTGATGGTTTTAAAAATAAAACTATTAAGAAAACTTATTTGGCAATGGTTCGCGGCATTGTTAAAAAACCGGAAGGCACAATTAATATTCCGCTGCGTAAAAAACTTTTAGGCAAAAATGAAAAAGTTCAGCCCGACTTTTCTGAGGGAAAAGAAGCAATTACCGATTATAAATTATTGCGCAGTTTTTTTGATCATTCATTGCTCGAATTAAAGCCTTTAACTGGTCGCACGCATCAGTTGCGGGTTCATTGCAAAGAAATTGGACATGCAATTATTAATGATGTGAAATATGGCGGAAAAGAAGTTTTGCGCAAAGATATTTGCAAACGACTTTGCTTGCATGCTTATAAAATTGAGATTGATGATTATTTTGGCAAGAAGTTAAAAATTGAAACCGAGCAGCCAGAATTTTGTTAGAGAAAATAGCCTAAACGGCTATTTTTGGCATTCACAAAGCAAGAAATTGTAATGTAAAATTCACTAGCATTTTTCTAAAAATTTTTTAAAAAACCGCCCCGAAATACCAAACATCACATAATAAAAACCCGAAAACCCATGTTGAAAAAAAGTCACCGTTTTTTAGCATTTTGCTGTCTGCTATTTATTACCAATTCCGCAAAGGCTGTTACTCTAACTTCTGGTCAAACTGATTATACAACTCCGTCTGACATCACAACCAGCGCTAGTGGAATTATAAGTTCGCTTTCTGGAACTAACTCATCTTTAAATAAAATTAAAAATACTTTTACTATCACAACCGGAAATTCTGGCGCCACTTCCAGTGCTTACGGCATTAGATCGAGTGGCAATTATAACCAGATTACAAATTCTTTGGGTGCCGCAATTTTAACCACGGGAAGTTCGGGGCGCGGCATTAGTGTTGGTAATTTTTCAATAGTCACAAACGCAGGAAATATAAGCACGCAAGGCACAACTTCTTATGGAATTTATTTGGGCGGCAATAGCAATTCTTCTAATAATTCTGGCACAATTTCTACGACAAATACTACTTCTTACGGCATATATTCAAATGGCGATAACAACTCAGTTAGCAATTCGGGATCAATTACAACTTCGCAAACTTACGGAATTTATGTAAGTGCCGGAAGCACCTCGAAAGCTAGTTCGACAAATTTCAGCACTGTAAATAATTCAGGTTCAATTAGCAGCCATTCGCACGGAATTTATGCTAAAGATAATTATGCTAAAATTACTAATTCAGGCACTATCGCTCCGCAAAGCGGCACAAGTATTTACGGAATAATTACAGAAGGTGCTAATTCAACAATCACCAATTCCGGCACAATAACTGCTACAAAATATGCAATTTATAATTCCGGTGCTAATTCAATAATTAACAATTCTGGCACTTTAAACGGCGGTATTCATTTAAACGGCGGCACTTTAAATATTTATGGCGGAAGCATAAATGGCGAGGTTTTAGGCGACTTAGGAAATATAAATATTGCCGCAGATTTTAATCAAAGTTCGGCATTTTTCAACTTAACAAGTTTAACTGTAACTTCTGGCGCCACTTTAAATTCAGAAAATGAAATTGAAGTTGAAACAATTTTTCTTGATGCAAATTCCACTTTAACTTTAAGTTATGGATCTTTGGTAAACGGCGCAATTCAAGGTCTGTCTAATTCCAGCGGAACTTTAAATATTTCAGGAATTGATTTTGCGCCTATAAAATCACTGGGAATTTCAGGAAATTCTCTGGCTAATTTAAATATAAATTCCAACGCTTCTTTGACTTATGCTAACAATATTTATGCTGATAATATTTTAGTTGGCGGCGATTTTAATTTTTCTGCAAGTGATAATTTAAAAATCTTTGGAAACCTTATCGGAAGCGGTTCTGGCGTGATTAATATCGGATCTAATAATCAAATAATCAGCGGCAATTTTTCTTTATTAAGTGGCGATATTTTATCTGTTGCGTTGAAAGAAAACGGTGTTGGAAATTTTACAGTTTTAGGTGCAGCAAATATTGATGAAAATTCCAATTTAGAAATTACCACAAGTGCCAATCAAGGATATATTGCAAATGGCACACAGCTTACAATTGTAAGCTCTGCCAGCGGATCAATAAATGCAATTAATGATGAAAATATTTCTGTAAATGGTGTAAATTCTAATATTTATGGCTTGTTAAAATTCACCACACAATCAAGCGCCAATAATTTGATTTTAAATATTGATCGACTTGCAGCTTCAGTTGTTACTAGCAATAAAAATTCTCAAAATATTTATCAAAATCTTAACGAAATTGGCGCTGATTCTACGGGCAAATTATTGGCATTTCAGGAATATTTAGGAAGTAGTAACGAAATAACAAAATCACTAAATCAACTAGCTCCGCAATCAAGCAAGGCAATGATTGCCAATAATATTAATATTGCGACAAATTCCATAAAAATTGCTGAAACTCGCTTGCGAAAGATTAATGCTAATAGTGATTTAAAAAGTGGATTTTGGACTCAAGCTTTTGGTAATTCTGCAACTCAAAATGCGATAGAAGATGACGAAGGTTACAAAGTAAATACAATTGGATTAGTGGTTGGTTTAGATCGCGAACTTTCAATTTCATCCACAATTGGCGCGTCTTTAAGCTATGCGCGCTCAAATTTAAAATCGCTCGATTCATCAAAAAATAATGTAATCGATACTTACCAAATTAATTTTTACAGCGGTTATAATTTTAATAAATATTTTTTCGAAAGCCTTGCTGGCATTGCGTGGAATCAATATAATTCTAACCGCTCAATTGTGGCGGTTGATGCAAATGCAACTGCAAAATTTAATGGTCAAACTTATATCGCTAAAGCCAAAGCTGGGTTTGCACAAAAGTTAAAATATGGTTTTAATTTACAGCCAGAAATTTCGATGAGTTTTATTCGCACCAATATTCAAGCCTACAGCGAGAAAGGTGCGGATAGTTTAAATTTAAATGTAAAAAATATTTCTGCAGATTTTTTAGAAAGTCGGATTGGTGTAAATTTAGGTTTTGTAACTACAAGAATTGCGGAATTTCCGGAGTTAAAAAAAGTAGATTCACTTTTAAAAATTTCTTATGGCTATAGTTTTGTAAATGATGCGCCGATTACAGTGAGTAGCTTCGATGGTCAAGCAACAAGTTTTGCCACGCAAATTTCTCATGTTGATCGGGGCAGCTTAAAACTCGGCGCAGAAATTGAAGCGCGTCACGAAGAAGATATAATTTTTAACTTAGAATATGGATTTGAAAAAAGGGCAACTTTTCAATCGCATTACATGGCGGCGAAGGTGAAGCAGATGTTTTAAAAACCAAACCCGTAATGCTTCAAAAACCTAACATCATTTTCAAAAAACATGCGCAAATCGGTGATGCCATATTTCAACATTGCGAGACGTTCGATGCCGATTCCAAAGGCAAATCCTTGATATTTCGTCGAGTCAATATTGCAGTTTTTCAAAACATTCGGATGAATCATTCCGCATCCCAAAATTTCCATAAATTTATCACCTTTGCCGATTTTGATGCGGCCATTTTCTAGAGAATAATTTATATCAACTTCCGCCGACGGTTCGGTGAAAGGAAAGAAACTTGGTCTAAAGCGCAATTCAACATTTTTCACTTCAAAAAACTTTTCTAAAAAATTTTCTAAAGTCCATTTTAAGTGACCCATATTTACATTTTCATCAACCACAAAGCCTTCAAATTGATGAAACATCGGCGTGTGAGTTTGATCAGAATCACGACGAAAAACTCGACCCAAAGCCGCCACTTTCAAAGGTGGTTGCGAGTTTAACATTTTTCTGATTTGCGTATTTGAAGTGTGCGTACGCAGTAAAAGTTCGGAATTTTCCAGATAAAAAGTATCCTGCATTTGGCGCGCCGGATGATCTTTTGGCATGTTCAAAGCCGTGAAATTATGAAAATCATCTTCAATTTCTGGACCTTGAGCAAAATCAAATCCCAGCTCGCCGAAAATTTCCTCAATTTCTTGCATCACTTTATTGATCGGGTGAATCAAGCCTTGATTTTGCTTGCGAAATGGCGCACTTAAATCAATTTTTTCACCCTGTAATTTATCATTTAATTCAGCATTTTCAAAATCATTTTTTGCGGAATCAATTTTTTTGATAACTTCATCGCGAACCTGATTAATTGACGCACCAAAAGCTTTTTTCTCTTCATCGGCAACGTTTTTTAACTGCAAAAAAAGTTCGGTAACAAAACCTTTTTTGCCTAAAAAATTAATACGGATTTCTTCTAATTGTTGTTTGTTTTCAATTTTTGAAATTTGCGAATTGAAATCGGATAAAAGTGTTTCTAAGCTAGTCATGATTTAAAAATCTAAAAATGAATTAATTTTCTCCAATCAAAACTTAACAACAATTCTATGTCAATAAATTGGTTTGGCGCCTTTACGCTGTTGAAAAAAGAAGTATGGCGTTTTTTGAAAGTTTATCACCAAACTTTATTTTCGCCGGTTGTAAATATTATTCTTTTTTTAGCGGTTTTTTCGCTTTCGGTGGGCAATCATATTGCCGAGATCGAAGGTGTTCCATTTGCTACTTTCATGGCGGCAGGTCTCATCATGATGGCATCAATGCAAAATTCTTTTGCCAATTCTTCCTCCTCTTTTGTAATGGGAAAAGTAATGGGACATTTTATTGATTATTTAATTCCGCCACTCGGCGCTTTCGAATTACTTTTTGCTTTTACTCTTGGCGCAATTTTACGTGGAATTTGCGTTGGTATTGTAGCATTTTTAGCAATCCTGATTTTTGTACCACTGAGTTTTTATTCATTTTCTTACGCCTTTTTCTACCTTTTTTTCGCCTGCATGTTTCTTGGCTTGCTCGGTGTTTTGTGCGGCGTGATATCAGAAACATTCGATAATATGTCGGCGATGACCAGCTATGTAATCACGCCTTTAACCTTTCTTTCTGGAACTTTTTATTCAACTAACGCTTTGCCAGAATTTTGGCGCAATATCTCGCATTTCAATCCATTTTTCTACATGATCGATGGATTTCGTTTTGGTTTAACTGGACATCATGATGGAAATTTGTTGACAGGTATTATCTACATTATCACTATTAATCTGACTTTAGGAATTATTCTCTATTTCCTCATCAAAAAAGGTTATAAAATAAAAAGCTAACAGCGTCTAAAAGTTTTAAATTTTCACCAAAATTAAACCCAAAACACCATGATCGAAAAGCTTAATTGGCTGCGTCTTGCCCGCAGTGAAAATGTCGGCAAATCAACTTTTTTCCGCCTAATCGAAATTTTTGGATCAGTTGAAAATGCTCTCGAGCAAGTTGCTGATTATGCCGCAGCGGGAGGATTAAAGCGCAAAATCAAAGTTTGCACTTTAGAAGATGCTGAAAATGAGATGATAAATACCGCAAATTTTGGCGCTGAAATCTTGATTTTTTCTGAAGAAAAATATCCCAAATTATTGCAAAAAATTCCTGACCCATCACCGGTTTTAACTGTTCATGGTGATATTGAATTTTTTAACCGCGATACAATCGCTATTGTTGGTCCCAGAAATGCTTCATTTAATGCGATTACTTTTGCCAAAAAATTGGCTCTGGAATTAGGGCAAAATTCTATCATTACAGTTTCAGGAATGGCTCGTGGCGTTGATTCTGCAGATCATGAAGCTTCAATTTTAAGTGGCACAATTGCGGTGATCGCGGGCGGAATTAATCATATTTATCCCAAAGAAAATGAGCATCTTTATAGCAAAATTTTAAAGCAGGGTTTGTTGGTTTCGGAAAATGCTTTTGGAATGCCGCCAAAAGGCGGAAATTTTGTGCAGCGCAATCGCATAATTTCGGGGCTTTCGCTTGGTATAGTTGTAGTTGAAGCAGGATTGCGATCTGGAAGTTTAATTACCGCAAGATTTGCTCGCGAACAAGGTCGCGAAGTTTTTGCCATGCCGGGATCACCATTTGATTCGCGCTGTCATGGTACAAACCGCTTGATAAAAAATGGAGCTAAAATGATTGAAAATATTTCTGATATTTTGGATGAATTGCCAAAATTAAAATCACAATTGAGAGGTTCTAAAATATTGCGTGAGCCTGATTTAGAAGAATTTTTAGCTCCAACTGTAAAATTACCAAACGATGATGATGTAAAAAAGATACGTCAGGAAATTTTTTTAAGATTAAGTGTAGCACCAATTGCGATTGATGAAATTATTCAGCAAATGCAAGTCCCAATCAAGCTCTTAAACATTGCCTTGGTGCAGTTAGAATTGGCAGATAAAATTGTGATTAATTTTGGTAAAGTGGCGTTAAAAATATAAATTTAAGAAAGTGGAATCTGCCATTTTTGGCTTAGATATTTTTCAATATTTTGTCTTTCATAATTTTTTAAAGCGCGATCAAAAATTATTATTTCGCCAATATTGCCATCAAAAAAATTATTGCGAGTGACCACTGATGAAGATGCAATATTAAGTGCAGATAAACGCTTGGTCAGACGATCGGCAGCTAAAACGCTTGTGGTTGAAGTGGCCGCTCCATTGAGATAGGAAGTGATAGTGCTATAACCGTCAACTACGGCAGCTATATAATTTTTATTGGCAATAACTGCGCCAGTTGCATTATCGTTACTAGCATTCGGAGTTTGATAAGCTACATTTGTAGATCGTTTCAAGCGGAAGCTGATCCCGCTACTCCATGCACCATCGGTTCCGATAATTGTATGGCTATTAGAATCTTCATTGTTGTATGAAGCAAACACCACAAATATGGTTAATTCATTAGTATAGCCAGCATTTTGGGCTATATCCATATATTGAGAACTGCCGTTAAATTTAAGGCATGGAAGGTTGTTGATGCACTTACTTTTATAAGTCGGATGGTCGCTTGTGATAGCTGAATTATTTACCGCATTATTTTTCACATTTGTTTGTTGGTTTATATCATACCAATTGGTGATCTTAGAGCCATCTACTTCCTCCGCATCATCAAAACTAACTTCCGATGTTGCTTCCAGCCAGGTAACAAGATTTTTTATTGCGCTAACCGGCGAACTTTGGGTCAGGCTTTGCGCGGTTTGCAGGCGATACATCGCAACCATGCGACTGCCTTGTATAACTATTCCAATCAAGAGGGAGAGAATCAATATGGCTATTGAAGTTTCAAATAAAGAATAAGCTTTTTTGGAAGTCATTGTTTTGGAATTATATTTTAGAAAAGATGATTCTTTTTCAAGTTGATCTAATTTTGTTTTACGGAGTAACAAAATGCAAAGCATGTTTGTTTTCATAATTTTTATTTTTTATTCTGGTTTTTTCCCAAATTTTTAAAAAATTCTCATGTCCAAATTCGATAAATCAAAATTGCCATCGCGTTACGTTACCAATTCTCACGGTTGCGAAGGCAGAAAAACCATGCTTTATAACATCAAGACCGACCTTTATCCGCAAGGTTTAACAGATGAAGATTTGTCATCACCATTTGTTGGCGTTGTAAGCGCTTGGAACGAAGCAGCGCCCTGCAATATTGCGCTGCAACGTCAGGCGCAACCAGCTAAAAAAGGCGTTAAAGATGCAGGCGGAACGCCGCGCGAATTCACAACAATTACAGTTACAGACGGCATTGCCAACGGTCATCAAGGCATGAAATCTTCATTAGTTTCGCGCGAAGTTATTGCCGATTCAATCGAAGTAACAGTGCGCGGACATTGTTATGACGCACTAGTGGGAATCGCTGGTTGCGATAAATCATTGCCGGGAATGATGATGGCAATGTGTCGTTTAAATGTGCCATCAGTTTTTATGTATGGCGGTTCAATTTTACCTGGTAGATTTAAAGGAAAAGACGTGACAATTGTTGATGTGTTTGAAGCGGTCGGACAAAGAGATGCCGGAAAAATGTCGGAAGAAGATTTAAAAATTTTAACCAAAGCCGCTTGCCCAAGCGCTGGAGCATGTGGCGGTCAATTTACTGCCAACACCATGGCATGCGTAAGTGAAGCAATTGGTTTGGCGCTTCCCGGTTCTTCAGGCGCTCCCGCTCCTTATGAATCGCGTGATGAATATGCTTACCAGTCAGGAAAAGCGGTGATGAATTTGATCGCCAAAAACATCAAACCTCGCGATATTGTAACTCGCAAATCTTTAGAAAATGCCGCAGCAATTGTTGCGGCAACTGGCGGCTCAACCAACGCCGTTCTTCATTTGCCAGCAATGGCTAATGAATGTGGAATTGATTTTGATATTTTTGAAATCGAGAAAATTTTTAAAAAAACTCCCTACATCGCCGATATGAAACCGGGTGGAAAATATGTCGCCAAAGATTTATTTGAAGTTGGCGGCGTGCAAATGATTTTAAAAGTTCTGCTTGATGCGGGCTACATTCACGGTGATTGCTTGACTGTAACCGGAAAAACTATGGCGGAAAATTTGGCCGATATAAAATTTAACGAAAATCAAGATGTTGTATATCGTCCAGAAAAACCACTTTCAAAAAGTGGCGGTGTGGTGGTTTTGCGCGGTAATTTAGCTGAAGATGGAGCGGTTGTAAAAGTTGCCGGAATGCAAAATGATGCTTTGATTTTCACGGGAAGCGCTTTGTGTTTTGATTCGGAAGAAGAATGTTTTAGCGCTGTTGAACAAAAAAAATATCAAGCCGGCGATGTTTTAATTATTCGCTATGAAGGTCCGCGTGGTGGACCCGGAATGCGTGAAATGTTGGCAACAACTGCGGCAATTTACGGACAAGGAATGGGCGGCAAAGTTGCTTTAATTACCGATGGCAGATTTTCTGGCGGAACTCGAGGATTTTGTATTGGTCACGTAAGTCCGGAAGCGGCGGTTGGCGGCATGATTGCGCTTTTAAAAGATGGCGATCAAATTACGATTGATGCGATTAAAGGCACAATTGATGTTGCTTTAAGCGATGCAGAAATCGCGGCGCGCAAAGTCGCATGGAAGCCAAGAGAAAATGATTACCAAAGTGGTGCGCTATGGAAATATGCGCAAACTGTTGGAAATGCCAGACTTGGCGCAGTGACTCATCCGGGTGCGAAAAAAGAAAAAATTTCTTACGATAAAATTTGATCAGAACAAATTAAAAAACTCCGCCGCTGGACTGAGTTTGTAACCACTACTGTCCTGCTCATAAATATGGGCTAAAAACAACTACAAACATCAAAATGACCCAACAAAAAACTTCTATCCTCGGTCTCAACTGGCAACAAAAAAACTTTGATGAACGCCACGCCAGAACTATTTATCAGCGTTTTCAGCTTTCTGAAGTTTTAAGTAATTTACTTTCTAGTCGCGAAATTTCTTTAGATGAAATTGAAAATTTTTTAGAACCAAAAATCAAAACGGCGCTGCCAAATCCTTTCGAATTAGGTGATATGGAAAAAGCCGTTGCTCACGTGATTGAAGCGGTTAAAAAAAATAAAAAAATCACCATTTTTGCTGATTATGATGTTGATGGCGCAACTTCAGCTGCAACGCTCAAACGCTTTTTTCGTGAAGTTGGAATTGATGTCGGAATTTATATTCCTGACCGCGTTTTGGAAGGTTATGGCCCAAATTCGCAAGCGCTTTTAAACCTCAAAAAAAATGGTACCGACCTTGTAATTACAGTTGATTGCGGAACCGTTGCTTTCAAGCCTTTAGAAGATGCTGCTGCAGTTGGTTTAGAAATAATTGTAATTGATCATCACTTGGGAGTGCTTGAAAAACCTGATGCCATTGCGGTTATCAACCCTAATCTTTTGAATGAAGTTTTTCCTCATAAAAATCTTTGCGCTGCCGGAGTTTCATTTTTATTTGCGGTTGCGATTAATAAAAAACTTCGCGAAAAAAATTATTATGTCCAAAGAAAAGAGCCGAATTTATTAAATCTTTTAGATTTAGTCGCGCTTGGAACTGTGTGCGATGTAATGTCATTAACCGGCTTAAATCGTGCTTTCGTGAGTGCTGGTTTAAAAATTTTAAAGCAGAGAAAAAATCTAGGCTTGCGCGAAATTTGTGATTTGGCGGGACTTAATGAAGAGCCAAGCGCTTATCATTTAGGATTTATAATTGGCCCGCGAATCAATGCCGGAGGTCGTGTAGGAAAATCAGATTTAGGAGCCAGAATTTTATCAAGTGAAAATGAAGGTGAAGTAAAAGAAATCGCAGCGCAGTTGGAAGTTTTAAATAAGCAAAGAAAAGAAATTGAAGTGCAGGTTTTAGAAGAGGCGGTGAAAGCTTTGGAATCAGGTGCTGGCGGTTTTAAAACTACCGATCCGGTGATTTTCGCTGTTTCAAAATATTGGCATCAAGGCGTGATCGGAATTGTGGCATCGCGCTTAAAAGATTTATATAACAAGCCTGTCGCAGTAATCGCAATTGATGATGAAGGCAAGAAAGGCAAGGCTTCATGTCGCTCAATTTCGGGAATTGATTTTGGAAGCGAAATTCTAAAAGCGCGTTTGGAAGGCTTGTTGCTTGAAGGCGGAGGACATGCGATGGCAGGTGGATTTTCAGTTTTACCGGAAAAAATTTCTGCGCTTCATAATTTTTTTAACCAGAATCTAGGTGAAAAAATCACGGAACTTTCAGCTCATAAAAAAATGGAATTTGATATTGCTTTAGATTTGCCGCAAGTAAATATCGAATTATTGAAAGAGCTCGCAAAGCTTGAGCCGTTTGGTGTTGGCAATGCGCGACCGAAATTCATTTTGCGCGATGTACAAAAAGTAAAAGCCAATATAATTGGCAAAACTGGCGAACATATTAGTGGAATTTTTTGTACAAAATCGGCAGTAGGTTTTAGTGGACAAATTCAAGCTGTGGCTTTTCGAAGCGTTAACACTGTGCTTGGAGAAATTTTACTTGATTCAAAATTTACCAAACCTTTAAACTTAGTTGGAACCTTGAATATCAACACTTGGATGGGTGTTGAAAAAGTTCAAATGTTGATTGAAGATGTGTTAATTTAAGACGGGTTTTTACAAAATTTTGATTTGCGACAGCGCCATAAAAAACCGATTATTTTAAAATATCTGTTTTTATTTTTGCTAGTTTCTAATTTGCCGAATCTTTAATAGCTCAAGTGTATCGTCTTAACCTGACAAAATTCTTCAATTCCCAAATGCGATCCTTCGCGGCCATATCCGGAATGTTTAATTCCGCCAAATGGCGCAACTTCGGTGGCAAATGAAGAGTTATTAACTGCCACCATTCCAAATTTTAAAGCACTAGAAACGCGCCAGATTTTTCCGTTATCATTGGTGTAAAGATATGAACCAAGTCCGTAAATTGTGCTGTTGGAAAGCTCGATTGCTTCTTCTTCAGTTTTGAATTTATAAAATGCCGCAACTGGCGCAAAAATTTCTTCTTTGGCTAAATCCATTTCATGAGTTGTGTTGCTTAAAACTGTGACTGGATAAAAAGTTCCCTTCATTTTTTTGCCCCCAATTTCGCATTTTGCGCCAAGTTTTATGGCGTTGGTGACTAAGCGTTCAACCTTATCCAGAGCTGCTTTTGAAATAAGCGGTCCAAGTTTTGATGATTTGTCAAAACCGTCGCCAACTTTTAATTTTTTTGCTTCGATTAAAAATTTATCGAGGAATTTTTTATAAATTTTTTCTTCAACTAAAATGCGGTTGACGCAAGTGCAAGCTTGTCCGGCATTTCTGAATTTGCCGTGAATTAAACCTGCAACAGCTTTATCCAAATTGGCATCGGCAAAAACTATGAAGGGCGCGTTGCCACCAAGTTCAAGCGACATGCGTTTTAAATCTTCGGCACTTTGCTTGCTGATTAATTTTCCAATTTTTGTTGAACCAGTAAAACTTAATTTACGAATTTTTTTATTTTCACAAAATTCTGCGCCAATAATTTGCGCATCTCCTGTAAGTACATTGAAAATACCATCGGGAATTCCTGCGTCACGCGCTAAAACTGCCAAAGCCAGTGCTGAAAAAGGTGTTAATTCTGAAGGTTTTAAAATTACGGCGCAGCCGGCAGCCAAAGCTGCCGCAGCTTTTCTGGTTATCATGGCGCTGGGAAAGTTCCAAGGTGTAATTGCTGCGACAATTCCAACTGGTTCTAAAGTTGTAATAATTTTTTGATCAGATTTTGGTGCTAAAATTACATCGCCTAAAATGCGTTTTGCTTCTTCTGCAAACCATTCAACAAATGATGCTCCATAAATGATTTCACCGCGCGCTTCTTCGAGTGGCTTTCCTTGTTCTGTAGTTAAAATAACCGCCAAATCATCCTGATTTTTTATGATTAAATCATACCAATCACGCAGGATTTTGCTGCGTTCTTTTCCGGTTAATTTTGCCCATTGTGGCATCGCTTTTTCTGCGGCATCAACTGCTTTTTTAACATCAGTTTTATCAAGGCTTGGAACCTTGCCAATCAAGCTTTGATTCGACGGATTAAAAACCATTATTTTTTCTTTTTTATCAACCCATTTTCCGTTGATAAAACATTTTTCGGTGAAGAGGTTTTTATTTTTTAGTTTCATAGTTTTTTGGGAGTTGTGGTTAATATTTATTTTGTACATACATTTTTGTTTGCATGGACCCCTTCGTTCGACGGGGTGACAAATTTCGACGGGGTGACAAATTTCGACGGGTGATAAATTTAGAGATTGTAGTGCGCAAACCAAAAGACTTGTCACCCCCTCTTCACGACGGGGTCCATTCGGGTTTGACTTAGCAATATCAACTAAAATTTTTGTGTTCAAGCTCACAAAAATTCTCAATAGCACATTCCCCACATTTAGGTTTTCGCGCCTGACAAACATAGCGCCCATGTAAAATCATCCAATGATGCGCGTGATTTTGCCATTTTTTGGGAATTGCTTTTAATAAAGCGATTTCAGACTTTTCTGGCGTTATTTCATTTGTAAAGCCAATGCGGTTTCCCACTCGAAAAACATGCGTATCAACTGCAATTGTAGGATGCCCAAAAGCACAATTCAAAACCACGTTTGCCGTTTTTTGTCCAACGCCAGCGAGTGATTTTAAGTCTTCAAAATTTTGCGGAATTTCTGAATTAAATTTATCAACCAAAATCTGCGAAAGCTTGATAATATTGGCAGCTTTGCCATTATAAAGTCCGATTGTATTGATATATTTTTTCAATTTTTTCTCACCCAATTTCAGCATTTTTTCTGGCGTATCGGCAATTATAAAAAGTGCTTTAGTTGCTTTATTCACGGCAATATCAGTGCTTTGCGCCGATAAAACTACAGCAACCAAAAGCGTGTAATGATTAGTAAAAATCAATTCAGTTTTAGGATGAGGATTGGCTTTTTGCCAAATTTCAAAGATTTTATCGATTTTCTTTTTATCCATTTTTTGGAATTTTAGTTTTACAAATAAATTCATTACTTTTACGTTGCGCCAAATCAAGCGCCTCTTATGGCTGCATCATCTATTCTAAAATAAAATTTCCAATGAATTTTCAGGATTTAAAAAAACAAAGCAAAGTTCATTTTATCGGACTTGGCGGTATTGGCATGAGCGCTCTGGCCTTTGTTTTGCGCGAATTAAATATTCCTGTTCAAGGTTCAGATTTATCAGAAAATTATCTTACCCCAAAATTACGCGATAAAGGTGTCAAATATTTTGTTGGTCATAAAAAAGAAAATATTTCTGACGATGTTTCTTTGATTGTACAGACTTCAATCATCAAAAGTGAAAATCCAGAAATTTTGGTAGCGCAAGAAAGAGATATTCCCGTGATTACGCGCGCCCAGCTTTTGGGACTGATCATGAAAGAATATAAAGGCATTACAATCGCGGGAACCCACGGAAAAACCAGCACAACAGGCATGGTTTCTTTAATGTTAGAAATTGGTGGCTTTGATCCAACAGTTATTAATGGCGGAGTAATTCATTATTTTGGCAGCAATTCTAAAATTGGAAAAGGTGAATATTTAGTTGCAGAATCTGATGAATCTGATGCCAGTTTTGTTGAGCTTCCAAGCTTTATTGGCGCAGTTACAAACATTGAACCAGAACATCTTGAATTTAGCGGTTATGCCGGAAGTTTTGAGAAGCAAAAAGATTGTTTCGAAAAATATATAAAACAAATTCCTAACGAGGGAATTTGTGTACTTTGTATTGACAGTCCAGAAGTTGAAAAAATTTACGAAAAATTAAAATCAGAAAAGAAAAATTTGGTTACTTATTCAATTGCCAAAAAAGCTGATTTGATGGCAAAAAATATCAAGATGGATGTAAGTGGAATTAAGTTTGATGTTGAGTTTAAATCGGGCCGCGAAATCAAAGATATCCAAATGCCAATTTATGGTGAACACAATGTCAGCAATGCTTTGGTTGCAGTTACAATTGGTGATTTTTTGGGAATCGAAGAAGAAAAAATGAAAGAAGCGTTGCACAGATTTAACGGCGTCAAGCGTCGTTTCACCAAAGTTGGCGAATATGAAGGTGTGGCAATAATTGATGATTATGGTCATCACCCAACCGAAATTGTAGCAACTCTTAAAGCAGCGCGTTCATTGGCTGGAAAGCATAAAATTATCTGCGTTTTTCAACCTCATAAATATTCGCGCGTTCATGATTTGTTTAATGAATTTTGCGCCGCATTTTCTGATGCCAATTGCGTAATTGTTGCTGATGTTTATTCAGCGGGACAGCCACCAATTATAGGCGCAACTCAAGATGATCTAGTTGCGGGAATTTCTAAAGCTGGTCATAAAAATGTGATAAAATTAACTTCAGAAAAAGATTTGGCAAAAATTATTAAGCCACAAATTTCTTCCGGCGACATCGTGTTTTGTACAGGCGCTGGAACAGTAACCTATTGGGCCGCAGCTTTAGCGGATCAATTAAAAACAGCATAAACCTGATGGAAAAAATCACGAATCAAATTGAAATCAGAAAGCTAGACAATCTAGAAGAAATGCTATTGACCTATCCGATCATAAAGCAGCGTTATCTGGAAATGAGTTTTGAAGATTTTCGCTCTAAGATTTCTAAAATGATTGCGATGAATGATTTTAAAATGGTTGGCGCTTTTTTAGAAAATGAAATTGTCGGCGTTGCAGGATATTGGATGCTACTAATGCTTTATTGCGGGCATTATATTCAGGTTTCAAGCTTTATTGTTGATGAAGAAAAAAGAGGCTTTGGTATTGGTGGAAAAATCTTGAGCGAAATCGAAAAAATTGGTCGCGCGGCTAAATGCGAAAAAATCGCCCTAGATTCATATACTGAAAATAAAAAATCCCATCCACTTTATTTCCGTGAAGGATTCCATATTCGCGGGTTTCATTTTATTAAGGATATTAATTAAGAAAGTGATGACTAGACAGGGAAATAGTTTTGGACACAAGTGTGTGAATGAATTTTTTTCATCTACTAGTGTAGAGCGTGTTGACGGCGATATAAATGAACGCGATGCAAGCGGCGATACAATGCTGATTAAAGCTTGTCGGACTTTTGGTTATTATGATCAAGTAATAAGTCATTTACCAATTGTGCAATTGCGGTATTTAGAATATGTAAAACAACTTCTAGAAAAAGGTGCAGATCCAACTATTAAAAATCTTCAAGGCCGCAACGCGTTGATGGAGTTATTTAGTGAGCTAGATGGTTTTAGGATTTACGATTGTGCAAGTAAGAAATTGGATAAAGCAAAACGAGATGGGCTTATTCCTGGTGAGAGAATGCGAACATATTCCATCAAAGGAGAGCAAGTAACTTTTAGAGAAGAAGATGAAAAAGAGATTGTGGGTAATGAGGTCGATTTTATTACTGTTTGGACAAGGTTTGATGAGAAGCAAGAAAAAGAATTTATGGATGATGCAAAAAAATCTCTACGCCAGCAAAAAAGAAGTAACGCAAGTATAGTTATCAAATTGCTACTGAATGCAGGAGTTGACATTGATGAATTAGACAATGAAGGAAAGTCGGCATTAGTTATTGCGCATGAAAGAAAAGATGATGTGATGGTTGATGCCCTATTGGATGCTCGTGCTAATGAGTTTGAGTTAAAGATTTTAGATTCGAAATATAAATATTTAACTGATCAGACAGATCCCAAAAATATTCATTGCGAGAGGAGGAGCGAGTGGTCTGACTTTGTGAATGCTATTTTTGAAGCTGTTGGGAACAAAGATTCGAATAAATATCCTTGGGCGCGTTCAAACTCGGCTGACAATTCAGTTTTATTTTTTGTTTCAACAGATGAAGAGTTGAGGCCTTATTTTACGGATCATAATCGTAATTTTATAAGCTCTATTGAGAAGGGCTACCTTGTGGAGCAGCTGAATTTTCAATCAAGGCGAATGGGTTTTAAGAAAGTAGGCGAAAAAGATTTTTTGGAGGTAAAGTCTAGTAGGTTAGGTGATGTAATTGAATATAAATTTAACATTTCTGCAGAAAATCTTGATTCAATTTTGCAATTAAACCCTAGATATTCGGGCTATAGAAATTCAGGTTCAAATCAAGGTGGCATTTTGAAACTGGTAAAAGATTTTTCTTTAAAACCCGATTCAATTATGTTGTGGCCTTTGCATTCTTTAGATGAAGAAGGAAAAGTTTTTCACGTAATGGCAGCTGGATGTCAAACCATGGAATTGCCAACTGTGCAATTGATGAGACTATTGCCAAATTATGAGAGCGAAATTTTACCTCGTCACAAAGAGATCGGCTCTGGTTTTCACTGGATTCCAAAAGAGGTAGAGAGAGGGTTGCTTGTCGATGTATCTAGCCTTCCCGAGATTTTAAAGAAAATTTTTCTAGATAATGGTGTCAAAGTTACGGAACGTAATTCTCCGAATTTTAATGAATATCCAGAACTATTGCAAATTGAAGATAGTGCTAAAATGCTTGGAGTTGAAATTGTTTCGATGGATAAGAATGCGCGAGATTTTTATGCGCTTTATGGCAATATTGCAAAAGAAGAATTGAGCCACTGTGCTTCTCTGGAAGTGAAAGTTATGACCTTTTTTGAAGCAATTAAAGCTTATTTAAGCGAGCTAGAACCTAGAGAAAGCATCAGTGCAGAAAGTATAGATAATGCCATGCAAAATATTAACAGCATGATCGAGAAAGAAAGAGAAAGGCGCCCAAGTACTTTAGTTGAGTCTCCAGAAGTTGTTCCGACAACAAATTTCAAAAAAGAGAGTAGTTGCGTTATTTTGTAGAATCTAAACTAAAAACAATGCCTCAAATCAAAATTGCTAGCTTCAATGTAAACTCTGTAAAAGCGCGTCTACCAAGGCTTTTGGAGTGGTTAAAAACATCTAATCCTGATGTAGTTTTATTGCAGGAATTAAAATGCGTTGAAACAGAATTTCCTTTTGAAGCCATATTTGATGCGGGTTATAACGCTGCAGTTGTGGGTCAAAAAAGTTATAATGGCGTGGCAATTCTTTCAAAATTTAAAATTGAAGATGTGGTTAAATCCTTGCCAGTGTTAGATGAAGAAACTGATGAGCAAGCGCGTTATATTGAAGGTGTAATTTCGGTTGGAAGTTCAGCAATTCGTATTGCCTCAATTTATGTGCCTAATGGTGGTGGCGATTTATTGCAAAATGAAACACGGGAAAATAGTCAAAAATTTATTTATAAAATGAAATTTTTTGAGCGCTTGAAGTCACATTTTTCTAGGCTTCTTGAGCTTGATGAAATGCAGATTTTTGGCGGTGATTATAATGTAGCGGTGGAAGAAATTGATGTTTTTGATCCTGTGAGTTTAAGCGGAACAGTTTGTTTTCATCCTGAAGAGCGCAAAAAATTTCGCTCGATTTTAAATCTAGGAATTGTTGATTCCCATCGCGCTCAAAATCCGCGCAGTCAAGCTTTTTCTTGGTGGGATTATCGCGGCGGTTCGTGGCAACATAACAAAGGAATGCGGATTGATTATCTTTTAACTTCGCCACAAGCAACCGATAAAATTGTTGCAACTGCTATTGAAGATCGTGGCGTGAGAGATCAGGAAAGAGCTTCAGATCATTGTCCTGTTTGTGTTACGATAGAAGTTTTTTAAAAAATGCTGCTTTGTCCGATTAACAGACATCTCCTAGTCATGCTGAGCTTGTCGAAGCATGATTCTTGAGTATGGTTTTGAATCATGCTTCGACAAGCTCAGCATGACATCGATTTTTACTTAAATAGATTAAAAATCTTAACCGAACAGTGGCGGTTTAAGAATTCATATCTTGCAGGGCACGAACTTCAAATTTACAGTCTTGGTCTTTATAGGCTTGAAGCGCGTCAATTAAGGCTCTAGCACCAGAAATTGTGGTTGAATAATTTACGCCACGCATCAAAGAAGTTCGGCGAATTGAGAAGCTGTCTTTAGTTGCTTGTGCGCCTTCAGTTGTGTTGATAACTAAGGCAATTTCTTTGCGATCAATCATGTCAACAACGTGGGGTTTATCTTCGGTAATTTTATTTACGATCGTAACTGTAATGTCGTTTTCAGCTAGGAATTTGGCGGTTCCGCGAGTTGCAACAATTTTAAAACCAACATTAATTAATTTTCTGGCAAGTTCGGGTAAATATTTTTTATCCGAATCTTTCACTGATAAAAACACCAAACCTTCAGTTAAAAGTTTCACGCCCGCAGCCATTTGCGCCTTAGCGAAAGCCAGTGGAAAAGTTTTGTCAATTCCCATAACTTCGCCAGTTGATTTCATTTCTGGGCCCAAAATTGTGTCGGTGTTGGAAAAGCGTGCGAAAGGGAAAACCACTTCTTTTACTGAAAAATAATCGAGCTTTTTTTCTTTTAAATTAAACTCGGAAAGTTTTTTCCCGATCATAATTAATGACGCATATTTTGCGATTGGCGTGTTAGTTGCTTTAGCCACAAAAGGCACGGTGCGTGAGGCGCGCGGGTTAACTTCCAAAACAAAAAGCCTTTCATTTTGAATGGCATATTGCACATTCATCAAGCCTTTCACATTTAGAGCCAAAGCCATTTTCACAGTTGCGGCTTTTACCTCATCAATCATTTTTTGTGAAAGTGAATATGGCGGAATTGAACAGGCAGAGTCGCCCGAGTGAATTCCAGCTTCTTCAATATGTTGCATAATTCCGGCAACAAAAACTTCCTCGCCATCGCATAAAGCGTCAACGTCAACTTCAATTGCATCGGTTAAAAACTTATCGAGAAGAAGCGGGCCAGATTCAAAAACATCGGAATATTCAGTTAAATATTTCATCAAATAAGCTTCATCATAAACAATCGCCATGCCGCGTCCACCAAGAACGTAAGACGGGCGAACAACAACCGGAAAACCAACTTCATTAACTTGATCAATTACTTGTTGCGCAGAATAAGCGATGTAATTTTGTGGTTGGTTTAATTGCAGTTTTTGTAAAAGTTTTTTAAAACGATCGCGATCTTCGGCTAAATCAATCATGTCAGGAGAAGTGCCGATGATTGGAATATTCTCATCTTGCAAAAACTTCGCCAAGCTTAGAGGTGTTTGTCCTCCAAACTGCACATTAACCCCAAGCAATTCGCCATTGCTCATTTCTTTTTTGATTAGTTCAATTGTATCTTCAGCGGTGAGAGGTTCAAAATAAAGGCGATCTGAAGTGTCATAATCTGTTGACACTGTTTCGGGATTGCAATTTACCATAATCGCCTCAATACCAACTGCCTTAAAAGCAAAAGCGGCGTGAACGCAGGTATAATCAAATTCAATTCCTTGCCCAATGCGATTTGGACCTGATCCAAGAATAATAACTTTTTTTCTATTGGTCGGATTTGATTCGCAGGAAGATAGGTTGGCGTTAGACATTTTTGCTGATTTTTGGAAAATTAAAAAATGAAATTATGATTAATTTTGTTACATTAAAATAAAAAAATTTATTTTCTATCCATTACTCCAAAAAAAAATTGAAAAATAAAATTTACAAATAATTTTAGCTTTTTCACAAATATTTTTTTCTAATAACTCATGAAAACCAAAATCTCCGCCTTCACCCTAATCGAACTCTCCGCCGTTATCGCAAT